>Ga0209542_10003295_pt1 | contig 34722 bp, 32 predicted proteins | sample RifCSPhighO2_01_FD_184028 | JGI IMG/M metagenome (GOLD analysis project Ga0209542, IMG submission 184028) | Soil microbial communities from Rifle, Colorado - Rifle CSP2_plank highO2_0.1 (SPAdes) (version 2) | ecosystem: Environmental > Terrestrial > Deep subsurface > Rock core/Sediment ...
TTATTGAATTTTTGTTAGTTTATGAGATGTTGACCAAGCACCAGTCATCTAGCCTGGTACTGCCACAAGCAGGAAAGGATACGAGCTTCCCAAGCAATCGAAAAAAGCTCGGCGCACGGGTTCAAATCCCGTCTGGTGCATTCAAAGATAAATTCTTTAAAATTTCTTTTTATGACAGTGATTTCAACGGTTGTCGAAGACGTAATAGTGTACGCAACTGGAATGGATCCAGAATTTTGGACAAATGTATTAGGAAGGCCTGCGAAATTTGAATATGACTTAGTTTATGTAGTGGAGGCTGAAAGATCTATCACAGTTGCTAGTATTCCACCGACTGGTAAGTTTAACGAGGTTTTTAACGATGATGGGAGTCTCAAGTCTGCATATGTTGGTAATACGACAGTTGATAGAAGACTTAGAAAAACATTTAAAAGATTTAATGCCGTTGCCTACAGAGGAATTCAACTAACTGATTTTAGGAAATTAGCACTAGCTGAAAAAGCTTCAAATTTCGGACAATGGTCCATTCATGGTCCTGATGTGATAAGCTTTGAAACAGGTGAAAGATGGAAAGGCACTTCTTATTGGCCCATTGCATTCAGAGCTAATCAATGGTATGATGTCCAGATAACGCCGAACAAGGTTATAAGATATAGACATGTTCGAGAGGATGTTTTACCAGAACCAAAATATCTCGAAAAAATAAGAAAGGCTGCTAGAATCCATGGACCTAGTTTTGAAGATGCTTTACTTGATTTAACTCGAATTGGAGATGGAAGAACTTTAAGACAATATATAAATGATTAATTTACATGGTTTCTAACAAAAATGCAGAAAAATTTTGAAAGAAATTGAAAAAATTACTGAGAAACATTTTCTGCCAATAATTGGACCGGAGAAAGGGAAAGTTCCAAGAAAACCGTAGGTTGTCTTTATCATTCCTCGTCGTGTCTGACCTTGAGGCTGTCGTAAATGTAAAATAAAAATGAAGATGATGAAGAGGAAGACAAAATTAAAAAGGATTTAAATATTAAGATTATGTAATAGTTGAAAAGGTGTCGGTTGATAGAAATGGTTAAGCGCACAGGACCAACGAATCCTTACTTGAAAAGCCTAGTAAGAGAGCTGGAAAAGTCCGACTCGGCGATATGGCAGAAAACTGCTGAAAAATTGGTCAAGGCGACGAGGAAACGGGTCGAAGTCAACTTGAGTGACATCAACAGGCATGCAAAGGACGGAGACGTGGTGCTTGTTCCCGGAGTCGTGCTGGGAAGCGGGAGTCTGCAAAAGTCAGTCAGTGTGGCTGCATGGAAATTTTCCGGAAGTGCGGAGCAAAAAATAAAAAAAGCGAAAGGAAAAATTCTGACGATTGGGGAGCTGGTGAAGGAAAAGCCTAAAGGAACTGATGTGAAAGTTATTGCGTGATAATTATGAAAATTTACAATGCAGAAAACCAAATTTTAGGTCGTTTTAGCTCGATTGTCGCGAAAGAGTTGCTGAAAGGCGAGACGATTGTTGTTGTGAACGCCGAAAAGGCTGTCGTCGCGGGCAGGCCAAGGTACACGCTGGAGAAATACGCCCACAAGTACGAACGCGGAGATCCGCTGCACGGGCCGTTTTTCCCTAAGCAACCTGACAGGATCTTGCGCAGAACCGTGCGCGGGATGCTGCCGTGGGACAGAACGAAGGGAAGAAATGCTTACAGACGATTGCATGTTCACATTGGTGTGCCCGACGAGCTGAAGGGAAATGAAAGCAGTTTCATGAAAGTCGAAGCTGCCGATGCGGATAAGTTGAATACAAAATTTGTTACAGTCGGAGAAATCGCGATGCATATTGGAGCGAAGAAACGCTGGTAATTGTTGATGAAATGAAATTGATGAATTGATGAAATGGTGAAATGATATGGCTGAGAAAAAAACTGGCAAAAAGAAGGAACAAAAGAAGGAAGAGAAGCAGAAGATGATAGTCACGACAGGAAAAAGAAAAAATGCAATTGCGCGTGCGAACATAAAGCCAGGAAGCGGCCTTGTGAGAATAAATGCAGTGCCTGTCGAGATTTGGGGGAACGAATTTTTAAGAATGCGCGTGATGGAGCCGTTGCTGCTGGCTGCGGACGTTTCAAGCCGCGTGAACATCGACGTGAATGTGAGAAGCGGCGGCTCGGTCGGACAGTCAGAGGCGGCTAGAATGGCCATCGCGCGGGCGCTGGTTGATTTTACAAAGGACCAGAAGTTGCGCGAGAAGTTCGTTGCATATGACAGAAACATGCTTGTTTTCGATCCGCGAAGAAACGAGCCTCATCACGCAGGTGGCGCGAGCAAACGCGGAAGTCGTCGCCATAAACAGCGTAGTAAACGTTAATTAATGATGAGTATTTTTGTCAGCCTTTTGGGTCTTAACACATATTTTTGAAGAGATTTTTGGTAATTAAACAAGATTTAAATCTTTAACTAAACATCGAATCTTTGATTAATATGTCACAATATATTGGATTAAATGAAATTGGTAAAAGATTGAAAATTTACTACCAAAAATTTTTAGAAAGATCAGACCTTCCTGTTGTTGATGTTGCTTCAATCCCATCATGGTCAGAACAACATTCAGAATATAAAATTATTAGGGAAATGGAAATTGATGAGAAACCGGGAACATTTGGTGTTTATTTAACTGAAAGGGGTAAAAGACATGGGGCAGAATTGCACAAGATTTTAGATAGCATTCCTAAATTGGAGTAGTTCATCTAGAGAGCATTGTTTCTTAATATGCCTAAATCAATCTCATTTTAACACCTATTAAAATATTCTCGCACTGTTCTTCAGGCCGGGAGCACACCTCCCGCATTGAACCAAGAACCAACCAAAGAAATAAAGATTTAAAAGCATAACAAATAAATAACATACACTCGGTGTCGATACTTTTGCTTAGATTAGTGGGGAATGAATGATAGAATGATTGTACCTGTAAGATGCTTTACTTGCGGCAAAGTTCTAGGTCATCTTTGGGAAGAGTATCACAGAAGAATTGAAGCTGGAGAAGACGCTGGAAAAGTAATGACCGACCTGGGAGTGAAGCGTTATTGTTGCAGACAGCTTTTCATGGGTCATGTTGACTTGCTGAAAGAAGTGAGTCAGTTCAAACCATAAAGTACAAACCAAACAATAGCAATAGATAACAAGGAAAAAAAATTACAAGTGAAAAATTATGGCAGCGATTCCATGGCCGAACAACAGGCTGACGAGATTTGAGGTTGCGCGACTTGTAGGCGCTCGTGCATTGCAGATCGCATTGGGAGCTCCGATTCTCGCCAAAACAGAAAGTGCGATAAGTCCGATTGATGTCGCGCGTGTCGAGTTCAAGAGCAATATCTTGCCGATAACCGTAAAGAGAAAACTTCCTTCAAACGAGTTTGTCGTGGTGCAGATAAGAAAGGCGATTGAGAACTGGCTTGCTGAGTATAACGGAGAAATTTAAATCCTTTTTCAAATAGTTCTTTAGCATGGGTAGATTCAAGCAACAATACGATGTTAAAGATTTGAATCACAAATTAGACGAGCTTAATGATTTTCTGAATTACTGGCAAAAAAGGGAACTTTCGGCACTGGAAAAAAGACAGCTGTCACCAGGAAGCTATGTCGCTACAGTAGAAGCAATTTTTCCGCTTAATAGATGGGCAGAATACGTAAAATGGAAAGAACAAATTGATCTTAACTTCTTCTCAAAATTTAGACATGGAGCAAGAAGAAGAAAACAATTTCCGACAAAATTTAGAGGCATTAAATGGGTTGATGAGAAAAGTTTTTCCGATGCTGCAATTGTATCTGAAGAATTTACAAAGCATAAAGAAACGCTAGAAAAACTGAAAGACAGTTTGTTCATGATCACAACGATAACTCCTTTCCATCATGCAACAAAAGCACAAGTTTCAATTGATTTCCAGCCACATCAAAACGCGAGAGAATTAAATCCATTTTCAGTTTTGAAGTATGAAATGAAAGTGACAAAATATTTTGGTAGAATGACAATCTTGCATCCAGAAACTATTGATGAATTGCTTGCAAGATATTCTGATGAAATGATTTCAACTGTAATTTTTCACAATATCAGAAATAAAAATCCGTTGGTCAAATGCTTGGTGGAATACGGAGAGCCTGAGGCCATTAGATACGAATATGAAGATGAAAAAGGAAGACAACCATTGACTTTCAACAATGAAGAAGATATCATTAATAAAGTAAGAGGATTTAAGAAAACATTCAAGAGCGGAAAATCAAGAGTTTATCATGCTGGAGCGTTTTACGGCTCTGTTGATTTAGCTGGCAAAAATTATCCGAGCATTATGTTTGTTGAAACCGATTTTGGAGATTTAATGAGCAATTCGCAGTGGAGATTGAATGCCGCAGTTGAACAATACATACTCGATATCCTTTCTGATAACGGTATAAGAACAGTAGTTCAGTTTTCAGGTTCTGGAGGTTTTCATAATTTAGTTGGTTTAGGATTTTCTGAGTTTCCACCAACGTATTTCGACATATTGCAAAAAACTTTGTGGGACGAAAGAAAAATGGAATATAGCAACTACGGTTTTGCAAAAATCGCGGCTGAAGTCATAGGATATCTTGTTTATAAAATGATGGAAAGAGAAATGGGCTTAAGAGTTGTTTCTATAGATCCTATCAGAAAATGGGAAAGGTTGTTTAAGATTCTTATTGATCCCTCACCGAACAAATCATTTGGGGAATATCACTTGCCATGTTCAACTCATTTAGGCTCTGGCGCTATATGCAGTAGATTAGAAATTGATGATTACAGGCTTCCAAATTTTGCATACGACAAAGATGAGCTGATGAAATTCGCACAATTAGAAAATATCAAACTCCAAGCAAGATCAAATCCAGAAATATATCTTACAACTGCTCCGACAAATAGCTTGCAGACAATGGATGACTTCGCGCAAAAATACAGAAGAGAGTTTGAATTAATGTTTTGGATAAGAAGAAAAATACAGAGAATGCAAAGAGAGGCAATTTCTTACTCACGAGACACTGTTCTTTTCTTAAAATCCGAATATGAAAATGAAGCAATAAAAAGTTTATACGGACAGACAACCCTTGATGCTACTCCAAAAACCTAACATCATCAATCTTTCCATCGGCATCCCTGTCAATTCCTTGCACGACCTTTGCGATTGCAGCAGCATCGAAGCGGTTGCCCTTCTCGACTTCTTTCAGCTTTTTCAGCAGGGCCAGGATTCCTGCTTTTGTTCCTTTGAATCTCTTTCCAGCAATGACGAGGACGTGCTTTTCTTCATTGAAAGGATTTTTCATCTTCGCAAGTATTCCAATGTCCTCCTCAACGTAAACCTGCTTTGAAAATGGCGAAACGATGTTCCATTCGCGGTGGTAGTCGAAGTAAAGTGGCATGCTCTTGTTTATTCGCTCTACTGCATTGTTGGTTTTTGGCCCGCCCACGAGAATGAGGTTGTTGTTTTTGTAATCCTCCTCTTTCATCTCGGTGTCGAGCTTGTAGTTAGGAAGCGGCGAGTCGCGAGTTAGATGCCCGAGAAAAAGTGCTATGTCGATTGCCGCGATGCCATCCGATGCCTGCGCGCCATACTTGCCATGGGGGTCGGGCGAACCGACTACTATAATAGCGTTGAGCTTGCCGTTGTCGAGAAACGGCTCGAAAAATTTGACCTCGTTTGCCTTTGTTTTGATTCCAGAAATGCTCTTATGGTTGAAAAGTTTGAAGGAAACGACTGGGTATTGCGCTGCATATATTTTTGCCACCGCTCCGACACGCTTTTCAGTTTTAATAAGTTTGATTAAACCTGCTCTTTCTAGATTTCTGAAATGATAGTAGATTTTTTGCTCGTGCTGCTTGAGCTTCCTCGCCACGTCCATCGCCGAGCTCGGCTGCTTCGAAAGCACTTGTAAAATTCTCTGAGCAAGCTCAGTGCTGAGAATTGTGAATATCTTCGGGTCTTTGACGAGCAGCGACTCGTAGATCTTCTGCTCGTTTTCCTCTGCATCTTCCTCAACGTAAAACGGCATGCAATGACCTCATAACCTCGAATGGGCTTATTATAACCTATACTATAACCTTATAAATTTAACTTTAGGGGTTAGGCCTTTTAAAGCCTGCTTTTCGCGACTTAACGGTGTTATACCAAAGAATTTTTTTAGGTTTGATTTTTATTCAACTTATTCCATACAATACTACAGGGAAGGAGGCAAACCCCACAGAGGTAATCTGACACCGACATCTTAGTTTAAAAAAGCTTCCTTCCCTGATTATTCAAATTGTCAAAAAAAAAGGAAAAAGGAAAAGGCGGAACACCGATGAGAAAACCCGAATCCCCTCTTTTTGGCCGCATTTTCTTCCTTTTTCCTTGTTTGAATAATTTTCGCAAAACAAACAAATGATAAGACGATGAAAAATATGATACCATGCCCAAGATGCAAATCCGATGATATAATCAGGATTTCAACTTCGTACCCGAAGGCATACGAATGCAACTCATGCGGTAACATTTTTGTATCGGCTCCACAGTCACTTACAGACGATTGATGAGACAGATACAAAGACAAAGTAAAAAACAGGACAGAAACTGCAACAAAAAAAAACAATTCAGAAATGCAGAAAATACAGTAGTGCAAAAGAGTGATAAAAATGTGCGGTATCTTCGGCTATTTGGGCCAGCAGCCTGCCTCACCGATACTTCTAGAAGGGATAAAACGGCTTGAATATCGCGGATATGATTCAGCAGGAATGGTAACGAAATGGAACAGCCTTCATTTGAAAAAGGACGCTGGAAAAATAGACGAAATTAATGCGCGACTTGATTTCACTGATCTTCCTGGAAAAGTCGGGATTGCCCACACGCGCTGGGCGACACATGGAGCGGTAACGCAGACAAATGCTCATCCTCACATGTCGAACAACGGAAAAATAGCTGTGGCGCATAACGGGATTGTGGAAAATTACCAAGAGCTGCGCGATTTTCTGAAGGAAAATGGTTTTGTTTTTTACACCCAAACTGACACGGAGATAATACCGAACCTAATTGAGTTTGAAATGCGAAATGGACTTGATTTTGAGAAGGCGTGCATTTCCTCGTTCAGAAGGTTGGAGGGAAGTTATGCGATTGTTGTGATGTGCGAAAGCGAAGACAAGATTGTTGCCGCAAGAAAGGAATCCCCTCTGGTACTCGGCGTGAGCGAGACAGGACTTTTTGTTGCGAGCGACATTCCAGCATTTTTGCCTTACACAAAAAAAGTAATCTACCTTTACGATTTCGACATAGCAATTCTTTCCGATACTGTAAAGATTTTCAATTTGCGCGAGGATAGTTTCGTTGAAAGGTACGTCAAAACAATTGAATGGGATTCGGAACAGGCGAAGAAAGGGGAGTTCGACCATTTCATGCTGAAGGAAATTGCCGAGCAGGTCGACACTGTGAAGAGGGCGATAACGCAGGAGAGGTGGATGATTGAAGATTTTGCCAATGAAATAAAGGAATGCGAGCACGTCTTCTTCGTCGCGGCAGGAAGCAGCCGATACGCGTGCATGACTGCCAGCTACATTTTCTCGAAAATCGCAGAGAAGCACGTAGACGTCGTGATTGCGTCGGAGCTTTCCAGCTTTGACAAATTCCTGAACGACAAGTCGCTTGTCGTCGCGGTGTCGCAGAGCGGAGAAACTGCCGATGTGCTGAGCGCCGTGCGGATTGCGCGGGAAAAAGGCAGCAAGGTCATCTCAATTGTTAACGTCATGGGATCCTCGCTCACACGACTTTCTGACAAATTCCTGCTCATGAACGTCGGGCCTGAAATTGGCGTCGTTGCAACAAAGACTTTCACTGCCCAAGTTGCGTTGTTGACACTTATCGCCTACACCATGGCGAATCAATATGAGGAAGGTAAAAAAAGATTGGACTTTCTGGTTAATGAGATATACAACTTGACAGCTGAGTCGTCAAGAACAAGAATCAAAGAACTCGCAAATATGCTTAGATACACGAATCACATACTAACAATAGGACGAGGTCCGCAATATCCAATCTCACAGGAAGCTGCCCTCAAGATAAAAGAAGTTTCCTACATTCATGCTGAATCGTTCGCCGGCGGGGAGCTCAAGCACGGATCAATTGCTCTGATTGAACCTGGAACCCCATGCATATTTTTCATTTCAGAAGAAAATGAGAAAGAATGCATCTCAAATGCTATGGAAGTTAAAGCCAGAGGTGGTGTAATAATTGGTGTTTCTCCAAAAAATAATGAGGTGTTTGATTATTTCATTCGTGCTCGTGAAGCCAATTCTTGCACTCCCATAGTTCAAATAATTCCTATTCAGATTCTTGCTTACCAGCTTGCAGTCCTACGTGGCAACGATCCCGACAAACCCAGAAATCTCGCCAAAAGCGTAACAGTCAAGTAAACCGATTTTCAACATTCTTTTTATAGGAAGGATAATATGAAAGCAGTTGTTCTTGCAGCTGGCGAGGGAAAGAGGATTCGAGCATACACTAAAGGAATAGCAAAAGAAATGATTCCGCTCTATGGAAAACCTTTCCTTGAATATATCTTGGAAATTCTCAAAGACGCTGGCTTGAGGGAAATAATAATTGTAATAAACAAAAAAAAGCAAGATCTAAGGGACTATTTCGGGGACGGAAAACGCTTAGGTCTAAAGATAAATTATTGTTACCAGGAAAAGCAACTTGGAACAGCACATGCAATATTAACTGCAAGAAAATTTTTGAAAGCAGAAAAATATTTTTTAGTTCAATATGGAGATAGTCTTACTAATGTTAACCTGCCAAAAATGACATTGAACAAATTTTTCAAAAACAGAAATCTCGATGCCTATGTTGTTTTAAGACCCACGAAAAATGTTAGCAGATATGGCATCGTCAAATTTGGAAAAGACCGAAAAATCATAGATATTGTTGAAAAACCAGAGCCAGAACATGCTCCTAGCAATAAAGCTATATTGGGCATTTTTATTCTGAAGACAAAAAGTTTTTTCGATTCAACAAAAGGAGAAAAGTTTTTATATGGTAAGGAAGTTGTTCCCCCTGCATATATTGTAAGGAAAGGAGGGATAGTGAAAAGCTGGATATTTTCACAAAAAAGAGTTGATTTGGGAAAATATTACGATATAAAGAAATCGAGAGAGCTAATCAAAAAATTTTGGCCACATAAATCTGTTCACGCAATCGTTTTTGATGCGGATAACACTTTATATGAAACCAGGAAAATTGCCAAATTTGCGTATGCAGCTGCAATGAAAATTTTGTCTGAAGAAACTGGCTTAAAACAAAGTTTTTTAGATGAAGATTTGAGGAAAACGATAAAATTCTTGAGAAAATCAAAAATTCCGAGAAAAAGAACTTTCGTATATTGTTTTAATTACATGACTTCAAAATACAAACTTCAAAAATCGATTGCAAAAAAAATGTATGTTGCTTTTGAAAGGGAGATAATAAAACGATTAAAAAGAAAAGCGGGAGCTAAAAAAGTCTTAGATGTTTTGAAAAAGGATGGAATAAAAATAATAATCTCTACTGATGAGGCGCAAAAAGATTATCTTATCAAAAAATTGTCGACCACTAAAGTGAAAAAATTCATTGACTTCATAGTAAGTTCTGATGATACAAATCAAGTAAAGCCTTCCTCCAGATTTTACGAAGTAATAAAGAAAAGGACTGATTTAAGATACAACCAAATGCTTTCTGTTGGCGATGATTATGAAAAAGATTTAAAAATTCCGGAAAAACTTGGAATGAAAACAATTTTAATTACTGATAAAGAAATGGATAAGAAATTTATTGTAATCAAAGATTTTTCCGAATTTTTGAAAAAGTTTGACTTCTATTTATATTTAAAGACAAAAAACAATCGTTGAATGGTAAATATGAATGGGCCACCAAAACACATTTTCAGAGCATACGATATAAGAGGAGTTTATGCAACTGAAATTGATGAGGAATTTGCGTTTGAAATTGGCAAAGCTTTCGGAACATTGTTTCCTGGCAAGATTGTTGTTGGTATGGATGTAAGAACAAGCAGTCCTTCTCTAAAGAAAAAAGTTGTGGAAGGTCTCTTGGCTATCGGTTGCGACGTCATTGATATTGATATTGTCACAACTCCTATGACTCTTTTTGCAACCCGGTTTTACAATTACGATGGAGGAATCATGGTCACGGCATCACACAATCCCAAAGAGTTTAACGGATTTTTGTTCACTAGAAAAGGCGGAGTACCGATCAGTATTTACAGCGGGCTGAAGGAAATAAAAGAAATATTTGACAACAGAAAGTATGCAGAAGATAAAGTAAAAGGAAATGTTACTGAGAAAAATATTATCGACGATTATACGAATCATGTGCTAAGCAAAATCAATTTAAAAAAGCCAGTCAACATGAAAGTTGTTATAGATGCCGGTAATGCCACTGCAGGAAAAATTTATCCCGAAGCTTTTAGAAGAGCGGGCATTGAGGTTGTTGAACTATTCTGTGAGCATGATGGAAACTTTCCGAATAGAGACTCCGATCCTTCAAAGCATCAAAATCTCCATCATGTCCAGCAAAAAGTTTTAGAAATGCACGCAGATCTCGGATTTGCGTACGACTGTGATGGGGATAGGATGGCTGTCATTGACGAACGCGGAAAAATAATTTATGTAGGAGTTATATTTTCAATCTTTATTAAAAATTTGCTCAAGAAAAATCCTGGGGAAAAAGTTGTTTACACATTTCTTGATTCAAACTCGATTGTTGATGTGATTAATACGAGCGGCGGAATACCTACTGTGTGCAAAGTCGGCCATACTTTCATTACTGAAAAAATGCTTGAAACTGGAGCGATAATAGCTGGCGAATTATCAGGACATTATTTCTTTAAAGAAATGAATTATGCTGACGATAGTTTGTTTGGCAGCTTGAAACTAGTCGAATTCTTGCAAGAATCAAAGAAGAAAATTGTCGATTATGATGAAGAATTTCCAAAGTATTATTCAGAAGTTTCGGAAACCAACAGATTTTCCGTGAGAGAGTCAGAAAAATTCCCGTTCATTGATCTGATTAGGAGGGAATTTGAAAACGCAGGACACAAAATCGAAACACTGGAAGGCGCGAAAGTTATATTTGAAGACGGCTGGCTTCTTGTGAGAGCTTCGAACACGGAAGCGAAAATCGCTCTTTCGTACGAAAGCAAGACAAAGGAAGGATTTGAAAAACTGAAGCAGATGGCAGACGGAATAATTGCAAGGATACCAAAATGAGGTGAAAGAAGAATGAAAGTTGTGTTTTTGTGCGGCGGAATAGGAAAGAGGATGCATCCGATCACGGAAGAAAAAACCCTAATAAATTTCGTCGGAAAAACTCTGCTTGAGCATCAGCTTGAGACTTTGACCGCTGCCGGCTTCAGAGAATTCGTTCTTGTTTGCAGCCCATTCAATGAGGAAAAGATCAGGAGCATTTGCAGTCGTTTGCGCTACAAAATTGAATTTGCAGTCCAAAAGGAGCCGAAGGGAATGGCAGATGCGGTGCTCAGTGCCAAACATCTGCTTGACGGAGAAATTCTCGTTATCAATCCAAACGATTACTGCGACGTGACCGCCTATGAAAAAATTATGCAGGCGAGCAAGACGAATGCCGACGTGATGATTCTCGGCTATAAAGTAGCTTCCTATTTCCCAGGCGGATATCTGAAAACAAGCAGCGATGGAAATCTGATGGAAATTGTAGAAAAGCCTGGCGAAGGCAACGAGCCGAGCGACATGATAAACGTCGTCGTGCATTATTTCAAGGATGCAAAGACAGCTGTCAAATATTTTGAAACTACAAAAAGCGAGAGGGATGATGTTTACGAGACTGCGCTGAGCAGAATGATGAAGGACGGGCTGAAGATAAAAGTTCTTCCATTCTCAGGAACCTGGATTCCTCTAAAGTATCCATGGCACATCTTTCACCTTCTCAAATATTTCCTCGACAACATTCAGACAAGAATTTCCGCGACGGCAAAAGTTTCTACCAAGGCAACAATAGAGGGAAAAGTTGTAATCGATGACAACGTGAAGATTTTCGAAGGAGCGGCAATAAAGGGTCCGTGCTACATCGGCAAAAATTCTGTCATCGGCAACAATGCTCTTATTTGGAACTACACACAAATTGGCAGCCAGAGCGTGGTCGGATATTCTACGGAAGTCAAGCATAGCTGGATAGGCGACAACTGCTGGTTCCACACTAATTATATCGGTGATTCAATAATCGCCGACAATTGCTCGTTCGGCGCAGGAACTATAACTGCGAACTATCGATTCGATGAGCAAAATGTGAACGTAAAAGTCGGAGATACAAGGATTGATACTGGATTTGATAAATTTGGTGCAATAGTGGGAGAAAATTGCAAGACAGGAATAAATGTTTCGCTGATGCCCGGCGTGAAAGTCGGACCGAAGAGTATTGTCGCAGCAGGGGTGACACTTATGTCAGATCTTGAGCCAAATAAAATAATTTTCGTTAATGAAACTTCTTTTACTATAAAAGACAATCCAATTAAAGTTTCGGCTGAAAAGAAGGAAGAGTTAATGAAAAGACTGTTAGAGAAAAAATAAAAAAGGAGAGAAAAAATATGGAAGAAATGAAATCACAAGCAGCGTTTGCAAAAGGACTGGAGGGAGTTGTGGCTGGTGAAACAAAAATATGTTTTCTGGATGGAATTCGAGGCAAGCTTCTTTATCGTGGATATGATATAAACGATCTGGCGAAAACCTCGACATTCGAGGAAGTAGCTTATCTTCTTCTGATGGAAAAACTGCCAACGAAGCAGGAACTTAATCAATTTTCCGAACAGCTGAAAGCAGAAAGAAAAATCCCGCAAGACGTAATTGATTTCTTGAAAAAAGTGCCGAACAATTCGCACCCGATGGATGTATTGCGAACAACAGTTTCCATTCTTGCACTTCATGATATAGACACAGCAGATATTTCTCTTGATGCCACTTTGCGTAAAGCAATAAGACTGACAGCACAAATACCTGTTGCACTGGCATATTATCACAGAATTCGTGAAGGAAATGAACTGATTCAGCCGAATAACGAGTTGGGACATGCGGCAAATTTCCTCTACATGATGTTTGGCAAAGTTCCAAGCAAAGATGATGAGAAAATTTTCGATGTAGCATTAATTCTTCATGCAGAACACGAATTTAACGCCTCAACTTTCGCAACGCGCGAAACAATATCAACTCTTTCCGACCTCCACTCCGCAATCGTCACAGCAATCGGCACGCTGAAGGGACCGCTGCATGGAGGAGCGAATGAAAGAGTTCTTACTCTCTTAAACAACATAGGCAGCATAGATGCGGTTGACAACTACATAAGAGACGCACTTGCTCGCAAGGAAAAAATAATGGGTTTCGGTCACAGGATATACAAAACCGTGGATCCGCGGGCGGCAATATTGAAGGGAATGGCAAAGCAGTTGTGTGAAAAAATTGGAAAACCGCATCTGTTTGAAATGTCTGACAAGATTGAAGGTCTGATGAAGCAGGCAAAGAATTTGCATCCGAATGTTGATTTCTATTCCGCGTCTGTATATCATGCCCTCGGCTTTCCTACAGACTTCTTCACTCCCATATTCGTCGTCAGCAGAATCACCGGATGGTCTGCGCATGCCTTAGAGCAGCTTGCTGATAATAGAATAATAAGACCGATTGCAATATACACTGGAGAAATGGACAAACAATTCATTCCTCTTGACAATCGCTGAATTACATTCGCTCAGGAGCTTCCATTCCAATTAGCTGCATTCCTGTTTTCAGAACTTCTTTCGTTGCATCAACAAGCGTCAAACGGAAGTTTTTCTGCTCGGCATTTTTTGCCTTAAGCACCGGGCATTTTTCGTAGAAATTATTCAACGCGGTCGTCAGTTCGTAAAGGTAATTGCAAATCAAATGCGGCTTCATACTGGCAGCGGCTTCCGAAACTATGCCGCTGAATCTTGCAAGCATGCTGACCAGATACTTCTCCTCATCCTTCAAGCGCTCGTTTGCCGAGTAAGTCTTCTTCCATTTGCCTGCTTTCTTCAGGATGCTGCTGCAACGAGTGTACGCATATTGTATGTACGGCCCGGTGTTCCCTTCGAGCTTCAGCACGTCTTCCCAATCAAAGAAAACCAATTTCTCCGGACTTATCCGCAGCATGGCGTATTTCATAGCGCCAATGGCAATCATTTTTGCAGTGCTTTCTTTATCCTTGCTTTCCATTTTTCTCTCTTTCATCTCATCTAAAACTTTTCCGACCATCTTGTCCCTTAAATCGCCATAAAGAATGACGTTGCCGAGTCGAGATGCCATTTTCCCTTCCTTCAGCGTAACGAGCTCGTATGCCAGATGATAGCTTTTGCCCGCGCCGGGAGACTTCATAAGTTCGAATGTTTTGAAGAGCTGCCTGAAATAAAGGTTCTGCTCAGTGCTCACGACATGGATGCACTTATCCACCTTGAAATCGCTAAACTGTATTTCCACCAAAGCTAGGTCCTTCGCCGGATAAAGAGGGGTTTTGTCCTTCGACAAAAGCACGAAAATGCCGAGCCCGTATTTTTCCAAGTCAACTACGATCGCCCCCTCGCTGACCTTTGCCAGTCCTTTCTTCACAAGTTCCTCAGAAATTCTCTTTCCCCTTTTCTCGACCTGGCTCTCGAGATAATATTTCTCAAAGCCTGTTCCGAGTTCCTTGTAAATTTCGGCGAAATAATCCAGACTCCACTGCCTCGTTTCCTTCCATACTTTCAAAATTTTCCTGTCGTCCTGCTCGTACAAATTCTTGTTTATCTCAGCGACCTCGTCCGCAACTTTTTCGTCTTCAATTCTTTTTTCGGCCTCTGCATAAAGTTGACCAAGCCATTCTGCTTTTCGTTTCTCCTTTTCCTTCGGCACTTTACCTTTGTAGATGTTTACGAATGCCCACAGCGTTTTCGCGATGTGCGGACCGATGTCGCCCTGGTAGTTTACGCGATGAACTTTATGGCCTGCAAATTCGAGTATTCTGCACAGCGATTCGCCGATGCAGATGTTTCTGAAATGTCCGATGTGAAATCCTTTGTGCGTGTTCGGATGGGCGAATTCGATCATTATTTTTTCCTTGCGCTCGATTTTTGGTTTCCTCATCACGTTTGGCAAAACTTTTTCCACAAACTTCTGATAGTCGTAGTAAAAATTCAGGTAAGGCCCGGCCACTTCGATTCGTTGTATCATCGAATCTTTTGGCAGTTTTATTTTCTTCTTCAACTCGACCGCAATTTCAACAGGATTTCTTTTCTGCACTTTTGCAAGTTCGAAACAGGGAAAAGCTACGTCACCCATTTCCTTTTGCGGCGGTCGCTCGAGTTTGCTCTCATCAGCTTTGACGTCAGCAGAAAGTAGCAAGCGTAAAACTTCTTTTTCAAGCATATAATCTACTAATAATTTATACTATAAAACATTAAGGAATAACATTATGCAAGATGTAAAAGATTTTGACATAAAAAAAGGAACGACGGTTGCTGAACTGACAAGACAGATGATGCAGAGCGGTGGATTCACGGCGAAGAAACTTGCCGACGGAATCGACATTGTGAAGCAGATGACTGCTGACAAAAACTGCGTTAATTTTCTTTCCTTTCCTGCTGACATTGTTGCGACAGGAACGCGCGGCGTGCTTCGCGACATGCTGAAGGAAAAAATGTTCGATGTTGTCGTGACGACATGCGGCACGCTTGACCACGACTTGGCAAGAAGCTACAAGAAATACCTGCACGGGAGTTTTGAGATGGACGACGCTCAGCTGCACAAGAAAGGGATAAACAGACTTGGAAACGTCCTTGTGCCGAACGAATCTTACGGAATAATTATCGAGGACAAGATGCGAGAATTCTTGAAAAAGATGCACAAAGAAAAGAAAACTAACATGGCAAGTTATGAACTGATATGGGAACTGGGAAAGATGATCGGAAAGAAGGATTCCATTCTTTATTGGGCCTGGAAAAACAAGATTCCTGTCGTTGTCCCTGGAATAACTGACGGAGGTGTTGGCTATCAAATCTGGCAGTTCAGTCAAAATCATGATTTTCGAGTCAACATAATGCGCGACGAGACTCTTCTCAGTGATGTTGTTTGGAACGCGAAAAGAACTGGCGCGCTGATTGTCGGCGGCGGCATCAGCAAGCATCACGTCCTATGGTGGGCACAATTCCATAAAGGTTTAGATTATGCTGTTTACATCACGACGGCAGTCGAATACGACGGAAGTTTGTCTGGAGCACGAACACGCGAGGCAATTTCTTGGGGGAAAATAAAAGGAAAGGCAAGACACGTGACAGTGGAAGGCGACGCGACAATAATCCTTCCGATAATTTTTTCGGCGCTGAAATAAATTTTTCCGCAAAAAAATTGCAAAAATTTTCTAGAAAAATATTTTGTAAAAAATACAAAATGATTTAAGCAAGAGAAACAAAATATAAAAAGAAATTTTGTACGTTGTGTGAAGAAAAATGGTTGAAAAAAATAATTCCTCATCTAAAATTTCTGATTCTTTAGACAAAATTTTGGCAAAAAAAGTCGAACCGATTAGTGTGCACAATCCAAAAAAAGTTTCTGAACTGCTTACTGAGATGAGCAATACTGGTTTTCAGGGGAAAAATTTGGGACGAGTAGTAGACGTCTGGGAAGAAATGCTTCGAAATGAAAATGTCACAATTTTTCTTGGCTATGCTGGATCGTTAAGCACTACCGGGCAATGGAAAATTATCAACTGGCTGATTGAAAATCGTTTCATCGATGTCCTAGTGCCGACTGGAGCGAACATTTCTGAGGATATTGTGGATGCGATGGGCTTCGGTTATTGGCAAGGACACCATCTCGTCGATGACATGGAAGTCTTCAAGCATAACATGAATCGGTACTACGACGTGTTCGGCAAGGAAGAGGACTACATGAAGATGACTGAATTGATTGCTGAATTCATCATGACGCTGAAGGAAAACCATCCCTACACGTCTCGGGAATTTTTGTATTTGTTCGGAAAATGGCTCGAAGAGAAAGGAATCAACAGCATTGTGGCGACTGCTGCAAAACATCACGTTCCGATTTACTGCCCTGCGATTGCCGACTCGCCTTATGGAGATGCCGCGTTGATTGCAAAATCGCACGGATTTCATTTTGTCATCGACGCGATGCAGGATTATCGTGAGTTCATGTCCCTCGGGGACAAGATGAAGGAGACCGGAGTTGTTTTCATCGGCGGCGGTGTGCCCAAGGATTTCATCCAGCTGCTTTCTGTGACGTCAGATTTGCTTTTCAAAGAGAGAAAGCTTCCGACTCGCGGAGAAGGTGTGAGAAGGCTGAATGAGTCGTACTATCCCCACAAATATGCGATACAAATCACGACCGACTCTCCTCAATGGGGTGGACTCAGCGGTTGCACGTTTGAGGAGGCGATGAGCTGGGGAAAAGAAGATCCGAAAGGAAAGCGCGTGCAAGTTTACTGCGACGCGACGATCGCATTGCCATTAGTTACACAAGCTTTAGCAGAAAGAGTTAAAATCAAAAGAAATGCGACTGATTTTTCCTGGCTTTTTGAAAAGAAATAAATTTTATTTTTTCAATTCTGGAAACCAAATTGCAATTTCTTTTTCTGCTGAATCAGTAGAATCAGCAGCATGCACGAGATTTTCAACTTTCCTTTTTTCAAGGTTAGCTTTAGCAATAGAATCTGCTGCAAAATCTCCTCTTATTGTTCCCTTTTTCGCCTTGATCGGATCAGTGTAGCCAACTATTTGTCTGACTTTTTGAATCGCATTATCGCCTTCAATTATAAGCGCAATTAGTTTTTTTCCAGTTATAAATTGCCTAGCCCACTCAAGAAGTTGTTCTCCAATTTTTCGCGGTTCAGCGGACCCAAAAAATTCAGCAACATTTTCTTCAGAATATCCTTTGTCACGCCACGCACGCAACGTGTTGTTACCCATTCCAACAATTTGCTCTTCTGTCGCACGATAATGTCCTTCCGCCATTTCTCTAGTCGGCACAACCTCTTTTTTCGAAATAATTTTCAATCCTGCATCAGAAAATCGCTTTATTATTTCGTTTTGCAAACCTCTTCTTATTGCATCATTCTGAATTAAAACGAGAGTTCTCTCCATATGCACCGACGCCTTTTTCTTCTTCTTTTCTTATTTGCTTCCTTATTGCAATTTATTACTTCATTAATCTTTTAATAATTTTAACGACCTCATCTGCAGCCTTCCTTGCATGCTCGAAAGGTCGTTTTTCCTTGTAACGAAGATTTACGATGTCAACAGGAATCTCAAAATCATTGGCGATTGCCATCGCGAACTCCTGGTTGACATGCTGCTGGGCGTCAACGTCTTCCTCGCTTTCCTTCTCGCGATGCCTGCGCTTGTCCTTCTTTCTCCTCTGCAGGACGTCTTTCGGCCGGAACTCGAGAAGGATTATTCCATCGAGCTTCATGTGACGGGCCATGCGAGTCGAGACTCCAGGGATGTAGCCGATGGGGGTTTTTATCGAAAAGTGCGTGTCGACGATGACGATTCTGTCTCTCATGTTTCCGATTTTCTTTGCCGCGTAGTTCTGGGCTGTCCGCTGCTGGCTCATCTTCAGCTTTTTCCGCAGCTCGTCCCGGTTCTTGATGCCGTAATGCTTCTTTGCATATTCGAAAATGAGGTCGCCCTTGCTGACGATCTTTGCACGAGGAAATTTTTTCTTTACGTAATTGAGAACAGTTGTCTTTCCTGCGCCCGGAACTGCTGCTACGACAAGCTTCATAATAGGTCTTTAAATTAATTTGATTTCATTTCAAATTAAATGTAGCAAGTGTGAATGCAAAGCCAAGGTAGTTTAGTGTTCAGAACGCCAGACTCATAACTACGTCTGGGGGAAATCTGGAGGTCGAGGGTTAAAATCCCTCCCTTGGCATTTTTTTCTCCAAAATTTTTGCATTTAGGGAAAGTTTCAAGAAAACCGTAGGTTGTCTTTATCATTCCTCGCCGTGTTCGGCTCCCTGGTTGCCGTAAAAAAGCGAAACATAATTCTTTTTATTCTCACAATTGTTTTATTGTAGCAAGCTTATGGCCCGAATAGCGTAACCTGGTTAGCGCAAGAGCCTGTGGAGTTCTATGTCCGGGTTCAAATCCCGGTTCGGGCCCGTCCTTTTTCCAAGAATTTCCAAGAATTTCCAAACATTCTAAAAATTTGAAAATCTTTAAATATCCACTCGGACAATAATTCTTTTGCACTCGAGGACTTTGGCGTTGAACTTTGAGTGTGTCGGTAACTTAACGGCAAATTAAGTTTTAGATCGACCAACTGTGAAAAGATTCATCTAGTCCTCGGCACATTCAGTTAGAAATCTGGAATAACACTCCAGGTAGGTTTAAAATTAAAAACAAAAGTTGACAGTTGATTGATGAAACCTAGAGGTAGGACGCGCCAATTCTGGTTGATCCCGCCAGAGGCTATTGCTATTCGAGTTCTACTAAGCCATGCGAGTCGAGAGGTGTAAGACCTCGGCGCACTGCTCTGTAATATGCAGTCAACCTGCCCTTAGCAGGGGGATACAGTCGGGAAACTGACCTCAATACCCCATAGTCCTAGATTGCTGGAATGCTTCTAGAACAAAAGCCACGGCGGCTAAGGATGGGACTGCACAGGATCAGGCTGTTGTTGGTGTAAAGAACCAACAAACCGATAACCCTTACGGGCTATGGGAGTAGGAGCCCGGAGATGGATTCTGAGACATGAATCCAGGTACTACGGTACGCAGCAGGCGAGAAACCTTTGCAATCTGCAACCGCAGGACAAGGGAACTTGGAGTGCACTTGCTTTGCAAGTGCTTTTGTTTTCTGAAAACGGGAAGACGAATAAGAGCTGGGTAACACGGGTGCCAGCCACCGCGGTAATACCCGGAGCTCGAGTGATGGCCACTGTTATTGGGTCTAAAGCGTCCGTAGCCGGCTTAGTAAGTTTCTGGTGAAATCTGGCAGCAAACTGTCAGGCGTGCTGGAAATACTATTAGGCTTGAGACCGGGAGAGGGCAGAGGTACTCATGGGGTAGGGGTGAAATCCTATAATCCCATGGGGACGACCTGTGGCGAAGGCGTCTGCCTGGAACGGGTCTGACGGTGAGGGACGAAAGCTAGGGGAGCGATCGGGATTAGATACATTCGATGCGATACATTCGATAATTCGATAAGAATGCTAAAAACCCCGGTAGTCCTAGCTGTAAACGATGCCCGCTTGGTGTAGCAGACCTCTCGGGGGTTTGCTGTGCCGGAGCGTAGGTGTTAAGCGGGCCACCTGGGGAGTACGGCCGCAAGGCTGAAACTTAAGGGAATTGGCGGGGGAGCACACAAGGGGTGGGCGTTGCGGTTCAATTGGATTAAACGCCGGGCATCTTACCAGGAACGACAGCAGGTTGAGGGTCAGTCTGAAGGGCTTACCTGACAAGCTGAGAGGTGGTGCATGGCCATCGCCAGCTCGTACCGTGAGGCGTGCCGTTAAGTCGGTTAACGAGCGAGACCCACATTTCATGTTGCAAATTTTGCAGCAATGCAGGATGCACTCATGAAAGACCGCTAGCGATAAGCTAGAGGAAGGCGTGGGCGACGGTAGGTCCGTATGCCCCAAATTTCCTGGGCTACACGCGACGCACAATGCTCGCCACAATGGGATGCGACTCCGAGAGGAGAAGCAAATCCCCTAAAAGCGAGCTCAGTTCTGATTGTGGGTTGTAACTCACCCACATGAAGCCGGAATCCCTAGTAGGCGAACGTCACCATCGTTCGCCGAATACGTCCCTGCTCCTTGCACACACCGCCCGTCAAGCCAATCGAGTGAAACTCAAACAAGGCTCTGTCTTGAAGCTTCGCTTCTAATTGGTGGATTCGAGTTTGAGTTTTGCGAGAGGGGCTAAGTCGCCACAAGGTAGCCGTAAGATCGAGGAAGCTATCGCTGAAGAGCGAACCTAAAATGCCATGGATGAAAAAAAGGCTTGACTCTGAGTTGTTAAAAAAACAGCGCTGATGAGTCGGAGGTGAATTGATTATGGCAATCCAAAAATGCTTTGCAATGCTTCAATTCGATCCGGTAACGGGAACGTGCGGCTGGATCACCTCCTTAATTTTCCTCATAGCGATATGAGTGAAAGTGATCTGCAAGTAGTTGTGCAAGAGAAGAGCGAGTCCTACCTCAGGCATCAAAAATCAACTGAATTTTTTCATTCTTTCTTCTTTCAAGAATTTCTTAAGTTTAAATTCAGAACTAGAGTAATCTATATTCAACGAGCCAGTCGGGCCGGTAGATCAACGGTAGATCGTCTGCTTTGCAAGCAGAAGGCTCAGGGTTCAAATCCCTGCCGGTCCACGATTTTTCTTCTTTTTCTTTTTTTTTCCATTTTTTGTTCCAGAACAATATATCGAAAAACTCTTTACCTTGCGTGTACATTAAAAAAATGGTGAGTCAATGCCAGAGACGTGTGTGACTTGCGGTCAGCCATTCGATAACAGGCAGGAATTAGAGAGGCATTACGAAACTGAGCACAGCTATTTCAGACAAAAAATGAAATTGTAACGTTCTTTGCTTTCAGCGGCGCCAGAAAATTCCTTTACTCTTTTTTATTTTTAGCTTTCTGCATCAAAGACAACTTCAACGCATGCAATTTTTGGAAATGATTGCGAGTATTGACTGAAATATATATTTTTCAGTATATACGTGCAATACTTACTGCAAACGTCTGCCTTTGGCATGTCGTCCTGACTGCCTAAATGCCTGCCAAAGCTCGGCCGAAGCAAAACCTTAAATATCATGGCGGACTAAATAAATTTCGTTCGGTGTCGGTATGCACGTCTAAAATTGTGCATTGGATTCTTTTTCACTGATTTTTCTTTTACTTTGTTGAGTTTGTTGCGATGAGCGTGTCTATTCCTGAAAAAAAGATGAAGACGTGGACACCTTGCGAGCATTTCTGACTCAACTTTACCGAAATGCATCGAACAAATAAAAAACGTGCAAATCCATACCCTACTGTGTATGGGTTGAAGAGTGTAGGTTGATGAGTAGGCTGTTTAGCTGAGCGTTACAAAAATAACGCAGATGAAGAGCGAACTGTCTATACGAGACCGTTAAAATGACACTACCATAAGATTAGACTGGTCAATAAGGTCTAGCAATAAATATCCACTTGGTGGATGGCTGGGCTCTAGACGCTGAAGAAGGACGTGGCAAGCTGCGAAAAGTCTGGGTTAGGCGCAAGCGGCCTTAGACCCCAGAATTTCCTAATGAGAATCTTAGCCTTCGGGCTATTCGCATTTCGAATAAAATCGGAGTGTGAAAAGGAACCTGCCGAAGTGAAGCATCTTAGTAGGCAGAGGAAGAGAAAACAATTGCGATGTCGTTAGTAACGGCGAGTGAAAGCGACACAGGGCAAACCGAACTCCTTCCGTAAGGAAAGGAGGATGTGGGGTTGGAGGACTCCGGTCTTCCCTAACTCGCACACTTGAAGTCTGCTGGAATGCAGCGCCTGAGAGAGTGAGAGCCTCGTAAGGAGAGGTGAGAAGGGAAATGCGGAGCATCCTGAGTACAACTTCTCGGATTTGAAGTTGGAATCTGCCGGGCATTAACCGGTAACTCTGAATACGTCTAGAGACCGATAGCTCAGTAGTATCGTGAGAGAAAGCTGAAAAGTATCGCGAAAGCGAGGTGAAAAGAACCTGAAACCAAGTTGGAAATAGTCAGGCACGGCTCGGAAGGTTCTGCTTCGAATGAAAACACTGTGAGGTGTCAGTAAGAGAGGCAGATTACAGGGTCGTGCTATCCGTTTCGAAAAACGGGGCAGGGAGTTTGTCCGAGTAGCGAGGTTAACTGATTTTAGTCAGGAATCCGGAGCGAAAGCAACATGCCCGCAACTGCGCAAGCAGCAAGGGGCGTCGTCTGAAAGGGCGAGAAGTTACTCGGGCAAGACCCGATTCGCGTCGATCTAACCCTCGGTAGGGTGAAGTCCTTCGAAAGAGGGATGGAGGCCCGATAGCGATGGTGAGACCCAATCCCTCGCGTGATTGGGGGTTAGTGGTGAAAAGCCTAACGAGACGCGTGGTAGCTGGTTCCTCTCCAAATGTATCTAAGTACAGCCTGACCGGAGGTCGTCAGCCGGATAAAGATACTGATTGGTTGGTCAAGGACCGAAAGGTTCAGCCATCCTGTCAAACTCAGAATCTGCTGATGCCGTAGAAGGTCGGAGTGAGGGTGTTGGATTAAGTTCGACATCCGCAAGGAAAAGAATCCTGCCCAAGGTTAAGGTCTCTAAATGCTAGCTAAAAGAAGAAGGGAGTTTGACCCCTCAGACAGCGGGGCTGTAGGCTCAGAAGCAGCCATCAGTTAAAAAGTGCGTAACAGCTTACCCGCCGAGGGTTCAGGCCCTGAAAATGGAAGAGACTAAGCTAGCTTCCGAAACCTTGGACTTCCGGCAAAAGTCGGAAGGGGTAGAGAGGCGTGCTGTATGGATCGAAGCATCTGCGCAAGCAGTTGTGGACCGTATAGCATTGATAATCCTGCCGTGAGTAACAGCGTAGCTGGACGAGAATTCCAGTCACCTAAAGTCTAAGGGTTTGTCAGCAATGCTCGTCATCTGGCAGTTAGTCGATCCTAAGGGCGGCCTTAACCGGAACGCTCAATGGGAAATCGGTTAATATTCCGATACCATGGAGGTACGTGCGGCAACGCAAGACAATTTCCTGACGCTTCGGGATAGGTTGACGCAAGTTAACTGTAGAAGCCAATGGAGTCTCGTAACGAGGAGAAGTTGGTGAATGTAGGAATAGCTTGGTGTATGCTGAGTTCAACTGATTCCTGGAGCCCGTGAAAAGGGAAATTGTAAGAATCCTTCATGATCGTACCGAGAACCGTCACAGGTAGACTCGCTGAGAAGGCGAAGGTGTGTTGGGAGAAGCCTGTCTAGGGAAATCGGCAAATTGGTTGCGTACGTTCGCTAGAAGCAATGCCTGTTTTCTTGTTTTTCTCGCAAGAGGAGAATGGGAAAGCAGGTCGCAGTGACCAGGGGGAAGTGACTGTTTAACAAAAACGTAGCAGACTGCTAAAGCGAAAGCTTGTGTACAGTTTGTGATGCCTGCCCAGTACCGGTGTGTGAAAATCTGGTTCAACAGGTAGAAGCCCCGGTAAACGGCGGCGGTAACTCTGACCGTCGTAAAGTAGCGTAATCCCTTGCCGTTTAAATGACGGCCCGTCTGAATGGCTTAACGACTTCCCTGCTGTCCTAGGCTGGTACCCAGTGAAATCGCTGTTCTGGTGAATAGGCCAGAGACCTTCTGTGGGAAATGAAGACCCCGTAGAGCTTTACTGCAGTCTGATGTTGCGGCCCGGTTTTTCTTACATAGCGTAGGTAGCACCCGCCACCATCCCGAGCTTTCGGGCGAGGGAGAGGGGAAAGTGTAACACTACCTTTGAAAAATTGTTCTGCTAACTCGAAAGAGAACAGCATCAGATGGGCAGTTCGGCTGGGGCGGTACGCCCTTGACAAGATATCAAGGGCGCCCAAAGATCAGCTCATCCGGCTTAGAAACCCGGAGTAGAGTGTAAGCGCAAAAGCTGGTCTGACTGGATTTTGAAAAGCAAGAAATCCAGCCGCGAAAGCGTGGGCTAGCGATACATCGTACGTCCTTAATGGGCGTCGGTGGTATCAGAAAAGCTACCTCGGGGATAATGGGCCCGTGGCCGGTGAAAGCCCACTGTGGTTTTTCATCTCTCACATGTCGATACGAATCGACAATCGATAGTTGACAGTCAATACGACAGGTTGCTTGCACTAACGCATTAGTTTGCTTCAATGCAGGCAATGTGAAAAATTGTGCAAGCAATTCTGAACACGGGTATATTGACCCGGCGCGTTGGTGCGTCGCTGTCGGCTCCCCCCCTCCTGGCCGTGCAGTAGCGGCCAAGGGTACAGGTGCCCACTGGTTAAAGGGGGACGCTAGCTGGGTTCAGAACGTCGTGAGACAGTTCGGTCACTATCTACAGAAGGTGCAGGTTGTCTGCCTGGAAGGAAGGATAAGTACGAAAGGAACATCCTCCCGTAGCCTCTGGTATACCGGTTGTTCAAAGCATAGCCGGGCAGCTAAGCTATACGTGGATAAGTCCTGAAAGCATCTAAGGACGAAACCATCCGGAAAAATAGACAACCAATCATCCTGCTGGCCTGCAAGGGTCGGCAGCATGACGAAGGCCCTCTTACACTAAGAGTTTGATGGGAGAGGGGTGTACGCTGCAAGCATTCGTGCGAGCAGTTTAGCCCGCTCTTACCAAAAGCCTTAGGTTGCTAGGCTTTGATAAACAGTCTAATCTGAAAAATTTGGTAGTTCATAAAACTTTTTCTAGGAATTTTTTCTTCAAGCTAGACGTAAGTCTCGAAATTTAATAAATTAACGAATCAAGAGAAAGATGATTTGTATTACTGCAAAAATTATCAGTATAATTGCAACATATTTTGAAAGATGGGCGACGACGAAGAGAATTATTCCCAAAATCAGCAGCACGAATGGGTTGATGCTTGAGGAAAAGTTGTAAATATCTTTTAATGAGGTGATGCCATAAGGAAAAGATGGAAGAGGCGTTCCTGTAGAACTAGTTGTAGAAGTAGTGGTTATTGTTTCATTCGCTTGAGCAAAAATTATTGCTGGCAAAAACAAAAACATTAAAATTGTGAACGTTGCAAGATTTTTTTTCATTTTTATCACATCATTTTATTTCAATTTCTTCAGCGTCTTTATGTCGCCCACTTCGTAATAGTCGATATCTTCTCCCTGCTTTACTTCGTCTTTTCTTTCTTCCGGAATCTCCAGATCAAAGACCTGGAAATCAGTGAGATCCATCACCTGAGCGCTTTTTCCGCTTATCGACAAAACCTGTCCCTGCTTCTTTTCGACGATCGGCACCTCAACCTCTTCATGAGCAGGCGCCATAAAGCTTCGCGTCTTCCCGTCAAGAAGTCCTTTCGCATCAACTCTTACCTTGGCATGCCCGTGCTTTCCGCTGCTGCTCACTTGCACTTTGTCCACCCGGCATGGTGTCCCGTCAATAATCACAAAACTGTTCGACTTCAGGTCCTTTATCGATACTTTAGTCGTTGCCATTTCTCTTTTTCACCTAGCCTCCTTTTCACCCAGCTTTTCACTAACGCTTGGCCATAATAACATCTTCGCGTTTTATCGTCACTCTTTTTGCATGGTGCGACGCCGCGACCGCTCCCTGCGCTAGCTTGTCAGACATTTCGAGCAGCACTGCCCTCAGCTCTTTTACCGCAGATGTCGCTACCCGATCAGCGCCTATTTCCTTTCCTGCCTGCTTCAATATTTTTTCAAGAGGAGAGAGCGGAAACTCCTTTACCATATTTTTCTATCTTTTATTTCGTCTTCAGCCCTAAAAAAGTTGTTTTGCATTGCAAGAAACGCAACACTCGAAGGAAAGAGACAGCCAGTAATGAAGAGGACGGCAGCGAAAATTTGTAGAAATTATTGCACGTGTTGTCAGGAAAGTATATTTTACAGTATATAAATAAGGCAAAAATGATAGCTTTAAATGTTTAACGTTGTAGATACTCTTAAGTCTTGTGCAAAGACGTTGTGGACAAGAGAGTGTGAGAAATTTGCCAGGTTTGCCAACTGTAAAACTTTCAATTGATTACGCAAAAAGACTTGCTACTAGTGCTTTTGGTAGCTCTGTTGCGGTAGGTCCAGACGGCAGATATTTTATGCACTTAGATGGAAAGAATTATGTCCGACTTGCACAAATGGATATGCAAGCATTGAGAATTTTGAGCGTTGTAACAGATCCTGATTGCAAAGAATATGTTCCACAACTCATGACAAGTCCTACTAAAAGAAGACATAGTAAACATGGACGCACGGATTCGCAAACATTGAGAGATTCAACGATATTTACTGAACCTGAAATGCAGATTCCAGCTTATTTTCCACAAGAGGAAAGAAGTCTCGTTGAACAGAGAAAGAATGAGTAAAGTGATTATTTATGGTAGCAAAAAAGAGTGCAAAGCCAACGCAGAAGATGCAGCGCTGCTCAGATTGCGGTAGTACTGCATTTCACGAAGATCCTTCGCGCGGAGAGCTTATCTGCGCCAACTGCGGGCTCGTGCTGAAGGAAGTGATGATTGACACCGGACAGGAATGGCGTGCTTTCGACACGGAACAGATGAGCAAGCGTGCACGCGGTGGTGCGCCGCTGACATTCACAAAGCACGACAAGGGCCTTACGACGGAAATCGGAAAAGGCCTCGGCGAACTCTACAAGGTCCCTGCAAAGAAGCGTGCCCAATATTACAGACTGACAAAATGGCACAAGCGTCTTATCAAGAGCAAGGACAGAAACCTTTCGTTCGCTTTGTCCGAGCTTCAGAGAATTGTCTCATTTTTGAACTTGCCTCGTCCGATTCACGAGCGTATCGCTCGTTATTACGAAGAGGCCGTTAACAAAGGCCTTGTACGCGGAAGGAGCATCGAGTCGGTTATCGCCGCTCTTACATATGCAGTTTCTCGTGAATTCGGAAGCCCAAGAACGCTTGACGAAATAAGCGAGGCGAGCGGAGTCGAGAAGAGAGAAATCGGCCGCACTTACCGTTACATCGCTCGCGAGCTGCAAATAAGAATTCTGCCTGCAGATCCAATGTCATTCGTTCCTCGTTTTTGCAGCATGCTTGGCTTGAGCGACAAAGTCCAGGCGAGAAGCATTGAGATTTTGAAGAAAGCCAAGAAACACGACCTAACAAGCGGTAAGGGACCAACCGGAGTCGCCGCGGCTGCAATTTACATTGCAACAGTTCTTGTCGGAGAAAAGCGCACGCAAAGAGAAGTCGCTGACATAGTTGGCGTGACTGAAGTCACAATTCGTAACAGGTACAAAGAACTGATAGAAAAACTTGGAATTGAGGAAGAAGTAGAAAAGAAAGTGAAGGAAGAGTAAGTTTCCTTACTCCTTGAGTTTTTCCCTCTCTTTCACGTCGTCCATTTTCTGCAGCCAATGCGAAGAACGCCATGCAATTTCCTTTACGACATTGTAAGCCAGCGTTATCTCCTGCGTTGTCTGCCATTGACCGTCTTTCTTTTCAGTCCTCTGCAGCGTCACGCTGCTCGGCCATATTGCTGCCTTGATTCCTTTTCCCTCGCCGAGCGCAAAGTAGGCGTGCGTCAGTGGCCTGTCGTGCTTCTCGCCAGTAGCTTTGCTGAACACGCCGTTCATTCCGTTCTTGTTTGCAAATCCGTTCATTCATTTCACCTCCTGTTTTCATGCTTTCATACTTAGTCGTTAATATCTATACATTACATTATCGCTACTAGTATTTAAACCTTTCGCCTTTGTTTTTTCGATTTATTTTTTCGCGCCGTAAGATATTCATGCCGATTTACACTCGCGCTGGCGATAGCGGGGAAACCGGACTGATGGGCGGACGAAAGGTCAGGAAGGACGATTTGCGCGTGGAGGCATACGGCACGATCGACGAGGCCAACAGCTTCCTTGGTCTCGCGGCAAGTTTCAGCGACGACAAACAAATCAACGACATAATAGAAAAAATTCAGCACAATCTTTTTGCGATCGGCAGCAATCTAGCGACTCCTGCCGAAGACCGCACACGAATCAACTATCCAATTCCTGAAATTTCTCAACACGACGTGGACAGTTTGGAAAAAATAATTGACGATGTTGAGAAAGAGCTACCAGATTTGAAAAAATTTATTCTGCCAAGCGGAAGTAGAACTGCTGCCGCGCTTCACGTCGCCCGTTCAGTCGTCCGTCGCGCCGAGAGGGTTGTTGTTTCGTTTTCTAAGAAGGAGCAGATTAATTTTTCGATAGTGAAATATCTCAACCGTCTTTCCTCTCTTTTGTTCGAGCTTGCACGTCTGGCAAACAAGCGAGCAAATGTCTCAGATAAGGAATGGAACGCAAAATGAAATTTTTATTACGTCGAGGCCGCAACTGACGTTCGTAGTAAGTATTGCAATTGTTGATTAAGAAATATAGTTTTGAAAATATATTTTAAAATGAATGATTATAAACTTTCCAAAAATTCTTCCGCCTTGTCGTCGCAAAAAAGTCCCAGTCCCATTTTCTCTTTTACATATTCATCATTCGATTTGTGGTCCTGAGTTTTTTCTTTGTTATAAACATGGACGACAGAATGTCCGAGCTTTGTCAGCTCCTCGGCAACATGCCTTCTATGGCAGCGGAACCACAGAATTTCAGCGCACATCATCGCGGCATGCTTCCCCTTTATAACGCTCAAAAATTTCTTCACACCGTCTTTGAATTCCTGAGTATGCGCAAATGCAGCGTATCCTTCCTTTCGAAATCCTCCCAGGTCGGGGAAATGTACGTAGCTGATTCCCTGCGACGGCAAGCTTTTTTCCAGAGATTCCCGGGAAAAATGAGGAAACTTGTTGCTTCCAGGAAAACGCCGTATGTCGACGACCATGTCGATTCCGTACTGCTTCAGCGTCGCGACAAAATCTTCAAAACTCCTTGTGCTGTGGCCGATTGAAAAGATTTTCATAATATCCTAATAATATTAAGCAAACAATCTTTTTATTTTAGTAAGAGATTTTGCTACATTGCTTCTTGGAGGCTCAAAAACTTCGAATGTAATCGTATTACTGTAATTAGTCTTTTTAATTAATTTGACAACTTTTTCATAATTGATTTTTCCATTTCCAATTGACAGGTGTTCATCATCTTTACTATGATTGTCATGAATATGAAAATGAATTGTTTTATCTTGAAAATATCCAATAAAATCTTCAACAGTTTTCATTCCGCCATTGATAAATGCATGACCAACGTCAATATGCACTGCCAATTTAGGAACTCTATCGACAATATATTTGAAATTTTTAAAATGAACTATTTCTCCCCGCTCTGCAGCATTTTCCAGCATAATTTGAATTCCAATTTTATTTCCAAAGGCAACCAATTCTCGCAGCGAACGAACATAATTATTCAAAATCGGTTTCAAAGTTTTTTCGCTTCTTGCATACATTCCTTTTGAATGAGAATGAACAGCGAATTTTTTTGCACCTAATGCTTTTGCAATTCGCATTCCTCTTTTTGTTTCTTCAATCCATCCTCTTCTGACATCTTCCATCGGAGAACCAAGCTCTGCCCACCAAGCAAAATGAGCAACGGGAGGATGATTAAAAATTTTCAATGCTTTTTTTATTTTTGTTTTTCTTACTTCAAGAATTTCCGGCAAATTGTAGGGACCTTCTATCGCAATTTCAACAAAATCGCAGCCAAGTTTTTTTATCGTTTTTATTTCTTCAACAATATCATTCATAGGATTTGTCAAATTTCCAAAAGTTGTCATCAATTTTCACTTTTATTCTTTTTCTTCAGCAATTTCCTTGTCCTTCAAAACTTTTGCAAGATCGCGAATAAGTTTCCTTACCCATTCCCTCATCTCGTAAACATCCTTGTCCGGAATTTCCTGGATTTGTTTCGCATCTGCCTTCTTCTTCATCTCGTCAATTCTCTTCCAAATGTCCCAATAATAACCTTCTACCATTTTTTTGTCAATCACTTCTCTCTTAAACACGTTCGGAATTTCCTCTTGCTTCGGCGGAAGTTTCTTCAAACTCTTCAATGCAGTGGCAGCTGCCTTGTTCAGCACTTCGTGCGTGCGCTCGAGAATTTTCTCCTTCTTCCTTATCTCCAATGCGTTCAGCAGACTGAACATCTTGTCAACGAACTTCTCGCTCTTCTCGATCCACTCGTCGACGAACGCGCCGCTCACGTCCATCATTTCCTTGTGCTCTATCTTTTTTCTTATGTCGATAATTTCCTTCAGCCATTCGGCATATTCAGGCTCGAGAATTCCCGTGTCGACGAGTTGCGTCTTGACTTCCTCATACGCCTTGCCTGGCACTGGCGGCGCAACGCCCATAAACATCAGCACGGCCTGCGCGCTGTTCAGCATGGCATAATAACAATCCTCAGCCAGCATCAGCAGCTTGACGGTTTTCGCTCTCATTAGTTTTTTCGGCGCGCCTTCCATGTAATTCTCGATGGCTTCTCTTGTCGCAGGAATCTTTCCCATGTCGAGCAACCGTTTTATCGGCGCAAAGAATCCAGTGTCGTACAGCGGCGTTCCTTCCTTGATGAAGTTGTAGATTATTGGGTGCGCAACGCGGGCGAAGTCCCAAAATTCCGTCAGCGTGTAAATCGGCTGTACGGAGATGCTCTTCGAAATCTTCTGCGCGATTTTTTCCATATCCGCATCAATCTTGTCAAGCTCTTCGTTCGTGAACTTGCTAGCAGTGTCGTCAACAATCGCAAAAACGTCAACATCGCTTGTCGGCTTGAATTCCGCGCGCGCGACGCTTCCCATCATCACAATCGCCTTGATGTATTTTCCGTGCTTGTCAAGGACTTGCTTCGTGAATTTTTTCAAGTCGCCTATAATTTTCTTCTTGTCCTTCGGAAGCTTCGGCATCTCTTCCTCTTTAATTTCTTTTTTTGTTTTAATTGCTTTCTTCGCTTTGCCTTCTTTCTGCTTTTTTTGTTTTGCCAATTTTCTCACTCTTCTTCATTCATCTTCTGGAAATTCCTCACCGCGCAAGTCCTCTGGCAGAAGTTTCTTGAAGCGGTTGATGATTTCTTTCGACAGCTGCAACGCCTTGTCAAGCTGCTCTGCCGTAACTTCCTTTATAACCTTATGGTCGATGTCCTTCCACAGCTGGTCAAGCTGTTTGAACTTTTCGACGTAAATTTTCTCGATCTTCTTTTCCTTCACAAGTTTTTCTAGAAATTCCGGAGCAGCCTTGTAGTCCGGCGTGGCCTTGTAGTAGTGCATCACAACGGCCTGTATCATGTCCATCGCCGTGTAGCGCAGTTCGAAAACCATCGACTTGATGTCGAGCTTGATTTTTCTGTAACGGGCTTCCGCGGCGCGCGCCTTCAGGCTGACAGTCTCGTCGCTTGGCGGTATGAGACCCATCTGCAGCATGCGCTGGACAGGTTTGACAAATCCAGTGTCATACACGACAAGTCCGCGTCGAAGATAATTGATAAGTTCGGGCGAGCCCATCTTAATCCATTGCCAGAATTCAGTCAGAGTGGCAGTCTGTATGTGGATGTCTTTCAGCTCATGTGCGATAAGGTACAGTTGTGCGTTGACTTTTTCCAAATCTTCGCTGCTTTTCGTCGCAGTGTCGTCAAGAACCACCCACAAGTCGGCATCGCTACCCTTCACCATCGTGCCGCTGGCAGCTGATCCGAAAATCATCACGCTTTTTATTATGTTGCCGTACTGCTTGCGCGCCTCGTTTGTGAAACTGATTATCTTTTCGTACAATTCTTTTGGTAGTTGCGGCTGTTGTGCCTGAACTGAAGCAGAAAGTGGTGTTTGAATTTGTGTTTGTGCTCTAGGATTGTGTTCGACTTTCATTGTGCTGCCTGTCTTGTCGGTCGTTTTCGCCAATTGGACTTCCTCCAGCTCGCTTTCAAGTTGCTCTGCAAAATCCTTCTTGTTCTTGTTCTGCTTTTCTTTTTTACCGCTTTTTTCAACTTTGTTTCTCACAACCATATTTACGTCTCCTGCCTGTTTATTCATTAACTATCTACTTTACTGATTTTTCCTGTATTTATAATTTACTACTGGGTAGTAACTGAATTTTGGCAGACATAAGTTAACGAAGAAACGACAAGACGAAGACAGACACTTGATGCAAATGTTGCATGTATATTCTACAAAATATATTTTTTAGTCAATAGTTGCAATCATTATTCTTCGTGCTCGCTGCTGCTGCTGTCGCCCTACCTCAGTTTTTCTTTCTTCCACTCTTCTGCTTTTCCTTTCTCGACCGCAGCCTTGCTGTAAACGCCGTGCTCTTCCTCAGGAAGCTGCAGCAGGCCCTTCAGCGGATCCCAAGCATGCTCGCGCACCGTCGCAAGCTGGCGGTCGATTGAAGACCACTGCCCTGTTTCCAGACCCCAGAATTCCATAGGCAGCTTCTCCGGCGCCACGTCCTTTTCCAGAAATTGCTTTATCAACCTCAGCGACAAAACGCTCTGCTGGATTGGGTCTCCTCCCCCGCCGCGTTCGAAAATGATGAAGACTTCATCCTTCGGATCCTTGCCCATGCCTTTCTGCCTCAGGTTCCAGTAAGTCTTGTACAGATAATACTGCTGCTCGCTCCCAAGCGGTATAGGTATGTGTGCAGGTCCCAGAGGTGCAGGCCAGCCGGTGTGAACGACGCGAATCCATTTTCCTGAATCGGATGGCATGACATCAATAGCATCTTCGACATTCAATCCGTCCATCAACATGTGCTCGATGTCAAGCGCTATTCCCAACCATTTCGAATCGATGCTCTTCACCAAGAAATACATCTGCGCAGGCTGAGGGAATCGCAGCAAGTCCTCCATTCCAGACCCAGCCATGGGAGTTTCAAGAACAAAATACGTCCCATACTTGTCAAGAACTTTTTTAGGATCGCTATCTTCAATAGCAGCAATGACATTATCTCTCTTGAAGTCATAGTCGCCTGGCGGGCTGCTCTTCAACGGGTTGTCCTCAGGACGGAAATGTCCTTGCACATATTTCGCAGATACAGCAGGTACCCAAAGACGGTAATCTTTCTTAAAAGCCTCGTCGTCAAGCGATTTTTCTTTTATTCCCTTGTCATGCAGCCATTGCTCAACAGTTTTTTTGTCCTTTTTCGCGTAATACTTGACTGTTATGTCGATTATAGGCATCCACAGCGAGTCGTTTGTCGCTTCCATCCATTTTCCAACAAAAAAGTAAGCGATTCTTTCTGGTCCGTATGAAAGATTTTTTGACTGCATAAGTCGCAAATAGAGCTCCCATAGTTGCTGCAGCTCAGTTTCGACGAACTTGAATTGTTCCTGCTTGAAAACTGTTTCTGCTTCCTGCGATATTTCCCGTTCCTCAAGCTCAGTTGGCTCTGGAAATTCTTCTTTTGATATCTCTATTTCGGCAACTAATGCCTGTCGTTCGTATATATCCTTCATCCTATATTGTTCGGGTGTTACTTTGCCAGAAGCAAACAATTTCTCTCTTTTTTTATCTTCTAATTTTCTCTGGGCGACGCCTCTTCTTGCAAGTTCTTGCAAATTCAGCTTTCTTTGTTCTTCAAGCCTTTTGAGATAACCTTCAGGCTCATCGTGCAAAATGTCCAGCCACATTTCTTTTTGTTTCCATATCCAACCTTGGTCGAGGCGAAATCCCTGCAAGAAAATTTTTTCATACTTCTTGATGAAAAACTTCAAAGGATTGCCCCATGGATCGAGAAGGTCAGAAGGCTGCAGTTCGCGTCCGAGGAAAATGAAAGGAACAGACTCAGATGAATGAACAAGAACGTATTTACATTTTATTTTCGCTGCGTTTTTCAAAATGTGAATCAAGCGCTCGTGGCCGCGTCGATAGTCTTGATTGATTGCCGAATCGAGATGTGGAAATTCTCGCGAACCAAACGCAGGAGTTTCACTGTGAAGTCCGAATCCAATATTCAAGCGTTCTATCTGTTGCATCTTCTTATCTATTTCAAACTCTTCAAACTCAGAAATCGATTCTAAATCAAGCTGGACGAACTGCACACCTTTTGTTATTGCGTACTGCGCTTTCTT
>Ga0209542_10003298_pt1 | contig 34710 bp, 29 predicted proteins | sample RifCSPhighO2_01_FD_184028 | JGI IMG/M metagenome (GOLD analysis project Ga0209542, IMG submission 184028) | Soil microbial communities from Rifle, Colorado - Rifle CSP2_plank highO2_0.1 (SPAdes) (version 2) | ecosystem: Environmental > Terrestrial > Deep subsurface > Rock core/Sediment ...
GGCCGGGGTGCTGCGGCGTTCAATAAAGTACCTCTTATGCTTGGCCCCACGGGGGGCGACGGCGGCAATGGAGGGAGCGTGTATTTCGAGGGCACGCCCGATGTGAATGCACTCATGGTCTACGCGAGCCGCAAAGAAGTAAAAGGGGAAGACGGCAAGAACGCACGCGGGCAGTATATCGACGGCCGCGCGGGCGAAGACCTCATCATCAAGATTCCTCTGGGCACGCGCATCGTGAACACCGAGACGGGGTATGTAAAAGAAATTGAGGAGGTGGGGCAGCGTATTCTCGCTGCCGGAGGTGGCATCGGCGGCCGAGGCAATTTCAAATTCCGGTCTTCAACTAACACGAGTCCGACGGAATTCGAAGAGGGAACATTGGGCGATTCCATTCATTACCGACTCGAGTTGCGACTTATCGCGGATGTCGGGCTGGTGGGGCTGCCAAACGCAGGGAAATCGTCGCTTTTGAATGCGCTCACCGCCGCAAAAAGCCGCGTGGGTAACTACGCGTTCACGACGCTCGAAGCGAGCTTGGGCGCGTATTACGAACTCATTATTGCCGACATTCCCGGGCTTATCGAAGGTGCCTCTGAGGGAAAGGGGCTCGGTACTAAATTTCTGAAACATATCGAGCGCACAAAGACGATTTTCCACCTTGTGTCGGCTGAATCCGACGATGTCGTACGGGATTACAAAATCATACGTAAGGAGCTGAAGACTTTTAATCCGAAGCTTGCTGAGAAGCAGGAGTATGTGTTTCTCTCAAAAATGGACATGGTGGAGGAGGGTGGGGTAAAAGATAAGTTGAAAGCGCTCAAAAAAGCGGGGGTCGATGCGGAAGCAATATCGGTCATCGACGATGAGAGTCTCGAGCATGTGCGCCACGTCTTAAACACGATTAAGAGTGAAAAGGAGCGGAGTTGATATACTGTATATATATGGGAAACACCACAGGACAGCAGTACTTCCTCGTCGCGCTCCTCGTCGCGGCGTTTGTGCTGACCGCATATTTGCTCTTCCCCTTCTTTGCGCCGCTTGTGCTCGGTGTAGTTTTTGCGGTGGTGCTGCAACCTCTCTATCGTCGATTCACCCTCTGGTTTGGCGGACGCGAGTCGCTCGCTTCGCTTGCGACGGTCGTCGTTACATTCTTTCTCATACTCATCCCGCTGTTCTTTATCGGGTTCCAGATTCTGGGCGAGTCACAACAACTTTACAATTCGTACAGTGATATCGGTATCGCGGGCACGATAGACCGTGTCCTCGGTGTGGTCATTCCTGCGGCGGATGCGGTGGTGCCCGGTTCGGGAGAATCTATCGCAAATATCTCGGTGCAGCTCGACGGCTATGTTCGCCAGGGATTGGGACTTTTGGTGCAGCATCTGGGGGATTTGTTCTCGGGCCTGGCGGCGGTCTTCTTGGCACTCTTTATCTTTTTTATAACGCTCTACTACATGCTGCGCGACGGTCGTTCACTCCTCGCACAAGCAATCGAGCTGAGCCCGCTTGCAAACCGCGACGACCGCGTGATTTTCGACCGGCTCGACGTAGCGGTAAATTCTGTCATCAAGGGAATGTTGTCCATCGCGTTTATTCAAGGACTGCTCACGGGACTCGGATTTTGGATTTTTGGCGTACCGAATCCGGTGCTCTGGGGACTCGTCGCGGCATTGGCGGCGATGATTCCCGCCTTCGGTACCGCACTCGTGATTGCGCCGGCGGTCGCGTATCTCGCGCTCACGGGGGATTTGCTCGCCGCTGCGGGGCTCGCGGTGTGGGGCTCGGTCGCGGTCGGGATGATAGACAATTTCCTCTCACCGTATTTTATGAGCCGGGGAATGAAACTGCATCCGCTCCTCGTACTTCTCTCGGTCCTCGGCGGCATCATGCTCTTCGGGCCGGTGGGGATTTTCCTCGGTCCACTCACTGTAAGCTTCTTGCTCGCGTTGCTTTCTCTGTACGTTTCGTTTTCAACTGAGGACAAATCATGACCGAGTGGCATACGCGGAGCGTTGCGGACACTTTGCAGGAACTCGTGAGTACGGAAAGTGGTCTCGCTCCGCTGGACGCTGAGACTCGGCTCAACAAATACGGGAAGAACTTGCTTCCCGAGTCGCCCCCGGAGCACATGCTGTGGAAATTCATCAGGCAGTTCCAGAGCCCTCTCATTTATCTTTTGCTCGCGGCAGCAGGACTCGTGTTCCTCTTGGGCGAATACGTCGACGCATCGATTATCGTGTTCGTACTTTTATTCAATGCGTTAGTCGGGATGATACAGGAAGGCAAGGCAGAGCGAACGCTCTCGGCGCTCAAGACGTTCACCGAAACGAATGCGACGGTGCGCCGCAGTGGAGTTGAGTCGATTATTTCGGCGGCGGAGCTCGTACCCGGGGATATTGTGGTCATAAGCGAGGGTGAGCGCATCCCGGCTGATTGCCGCGTATTATCGAACCAATCGCTCAAGGTCGACGAAGCGGCACTCACCGGTGAATCCGTTCCGGTTTACAAAAGTGCAGAGGTCGTGACTGGCGTCGCGAACTCGCCAACAGACATGCCCAACATGGTCTTTCGTGGCACTCACGCGGTCTCGGGGAGCGGAGTCGCCATTGTGGTCGCAACGGGAATTTCGACCTATATCGGTGGTATTGCAGAGCAGATTAGGTCGGTGCAAAGTGAGATACCGCTGCAGGTGAGCATACGAAAACTCTCGAACCGAATCATCGTCGGTGTGCTGATTTTCTCGGCGCTCCTCTTTGTGCTCGGTATTGCGCGCGGCGAGACCGCTCGCGACATGTTCACGACAGTCGTCTCTCTTACGGTGTCTGTTGTTCCGGAAGGGCTCCCCATCGTTATGACCCTCATCCTCGCGACCGGCGTATGGCGTATGAGTAAACGCAATGCGCTCGTGAAGAAGCTCCAGGCAGTCGAGGCGCTCGGGCAGGCGCGCGTAATCGCGGTCGACAAGACCGGCACGCTGACAAAAAATCAAATGGTGGTGACACACGTCTTCGTGCACCACCATCTCTTTACGGTGAGCGGGAGCGGATACGACCCCTCTGGCTCATTTTCGCTCGCGAAGCCCCTACAAGAAGGGGACGGCGCGATTGATCCGGCGAATCATCCTGAACTTCTTAAGATTGGCAAAATCGCCGCGCTCACGACTGCGGCTCGGGTCATTTTCTCAAACGAAGATAAGGCGTGGCGTGTTGCGGGGGATCCCACCGAAGCAGCGGTGATGGTTTTGGGTCAAAAACTCGGCTTTCATAAGGATTTGCTCGAACACGAGGAGATTCCGGTCGCTCTGATTCCGTTCGACTATCGGCTCAAATATCGGGCAGCAGTCCACAAGCGACATGGCAAGGATTACTTATCGCTCATGGGTGCGCCGGAGGCGGTGCTCGAACTCTGCACGCATGTTTCTGAAGGCGGCGAACAACGCGAGCTCACGAAGGCGAGATTCGCTGAATTAGTGCAAACCTTCGAAGAGCTTTCCTCGAGGGGATTGCGGCTCGTCGCGCTCGCAGAAAAGCATGACCGTGTGCATACGGAGCCAGCTCATATCGGCGGACTGTCATTCGTGGGATTTCTAGGGTTGCAAGATCCGCTCCGCGCGGAGGTGCAAGGAGCGATGGAGGCAGCACAGCATGCTGGCATGCGAGTGGTCATGATTACCGGGGATCATGCGATAACTGCGCGTGCGATTGCCCGTGAAGCGGGGATTTATCATGAAGGAGATCAGCTGCTGACAGGTTTAGAAATTGAATCAATGAGTTCAGCAGCACTTGCCGATAAGCTCGGCACCGTGTCCGTATTTGCGCGAGTCACCCCCGAGCACAAACTCAGGATCATCGAAGGATACAAGGCGAGAGGAGAAATCATCGCTATGACCGGCGATGGTGTAAATGATGCGCCGTCGCTCGTCGCGGCAGATCTCGGTGTCGCGATGGGTGGCATCGGCACTGAGGTCGCCAAAGAGGCGTCCGACATCGTACTGCTCGATGATAATTTCGGTAGCATAGTCGCCGCTATTGAAGAAGGACGGAGCATCTATCACACCATAAAAAAAGTCATACTGTATCTTTTCTCGACCTCCATCGCCGAGGCGCTTGTGATTGCGCTCGCGCTCATCGTGGCGCTCCCCCTCCCGTTGCTCGCGAGCCAGATTATCTGGCTCAACTTCGTCACCGACGGATTTTTGACGCTGGCGCTTGCTATGGAGCCGAAGGGGTACGGACTTTTGAAAGGCGTTTTTACGAACGCCTCCAAGTCGCTCATTGACGGTGCGATGATTCGTCGCATGTTCGTCATGGTGCCGCCGATGGCACTCGGCACACTTTTCGTCTTCGTGATCTACCTTGATAATCTCGCGCTCGCATCGACGATGGCGCTCACCGTGCTTGCGGTCGTACAATGGTTCAATGCGTGGAACTGTCGCTCGGCGCACGGCTCCCTATTCGCGCGCAATCCTCTCTCGAATCCCTACCTCGTCGCTGCCACGCTCATTACAATCTCATTGCACATCGTGGCGATTTACACGCCATTTTTTCAACGTGTCCTTCATACTGTACCGCTTACGCTTGAAGAATGGGCGTTTTGTATCGTGGTCGGTTCCTCGATTATATGGCTCGAAGAGTTGCGTAAATTGTTTTATCGTCTCACACATCAACTGCGCGCCGTATGAGTCTGTATGGACTCAGTTGCTGAACCGTCTATACTGGAGTTATGAAAACAATACTTACAATCTTGGCCGTTATCGCCCTGCTTGTGGCGGGGAATTATATCTACGCCAAAATGAACAATACGGTCGCCACACCGGACACGAACGGTCAGTCGGCGCTCGGAATGTATAGCAACGCCACATATGGCATTTCATTCCAATATCCTGATAGCTATGTGCTCTCCGAGCGAGAAAGCGGGAATGGTGAGCGCGCGCAGCACACTATCACTTTGATGGATAAAACGGCGGCGGCAAATATTCCGGTGGGTGGGGAAGGGCCGACGGCGATTACAATCGATATCTTCCAGAACAATATCGACAATCAAACCGTGGAGAATTGGATAAACAATTCAAGCGCATCGAATTACAAGCTCTCTCCGAATGGCACGCTCACGCAGGCATCGGTAGCTGGTGCGCCCGCGCTCGCATACGGTTGGGACGGACTCTATCGTGGTGCGAGCATCGTTTTCGCACACAAAGAAAATATCGTAATGTTGAGCATGACTTCTTTGACCGCAGAAGACCAAATCATCTTCGATTTCGCAAAAGTGGTCGCGTCGATGAAATTGAAATAGCCCGCATAATCTTCGATTGAACTCCACCGTGACGAAAATCGCGGTGATTCTTGCATATCAGAAGGTGTCCGTCGTTGTGCTTTCAGGCAAATCTGCGCATACTGCTCATATATGAAAAAGAACCTCATTCTTGCCACGTTATGTAGTATCGTAATTTTCGGTTTTTCGGGCAGTGCGTTCGCTGTGGAAGGAGAACCTATTGCCGGCGTAGATGTTAACTTGGGTAGCAATGGAGGATTGATGGTTTCTGCTGACTTGGGAATTGACAGTGTCGGCACCCTGCCCACAAGCCCTTTCTATTTCTTGAAGGAGTGGAAGAGGGGAATCACGCGCCTCTTTACCTTCGACTCAATTGCCAAAGCGGAGCTCGAACTCAACATCACCAATCAAATAGCAGCTGAGCTGCTAGAGGTATCAAACGGAGAATTGATGAGAGTTTCATCCGGTCAAGACACCGATTCGAACAATGGGCTCGATAGAGCAATACAAAACTATACAGAGGCGCAAGCGCGGCTCAATTACAGGATAACAACTATTAATGGAACATCTAATATCGCGGATACGGAAAAGCTACTTGAAGATGTAGACAAGAAAACGGCAAAGCATCTCGCGCTCCTTCAGGCGATTGCCGAAAGGTGGGAAAGTGACCCGTACGCCGAAGATTCCGCCCGGAAAGGCAGTATAGGCGACCCCGATTTTGACTTGCTCACCAAACGGCTGGAAGACGCGCAGGATAATATCTTGAAAACATTCACTATTACGGTCACACCGATAAACGATGCGCCATCCCTGAAGCAAAAAGCTGAAGAGCAGATAGAACTTGCCGGAGTCGCGATTGGCGAAGTTCCCGCTGGCACCATTGTTTTAGTAGTACGAGGAATGGTGCTACCACCACCGACTGAGGACGAATCCAATATCTTTGACCGCTGGGGCAACATGATCGCAAAGGCTAAAGGTAATCTTGAGAGTGCTAAAAAAGCGTTCGCCGAAGGCAAATACGGCGAAGCGTACGGGCTCGCCCGCTCAGCCGAAGCAGGAGTCTCCGGTGTATGGGACGACACAGATATAGTGCACGTCATACCGGGCAAAACCGCACCTGCTTCTCCGGAAACCTCTTCGAAACAAAAGGCGAAAATCGGCGAGAATGAGTCGCCAAAACCTTCCGAAAAAGCAAACGAATCACCAGCAGCGACCACGTCTACATCCGAAAAGAAAGAGTCGTCGGAATCATCGGGGGCAGGCGCGGGTCCGGCTTCAAATTACGACAGGTAGGAATGAATCGCTGCATTGCACAATGCGGGCACGCGCCATGTGCGCTGTTAGGTAAATAACCAGGTGAGGCGTAGTATCCATGTACGTTCTTATCCGTGAATAAATTGACCGGTAATCACATGCAAGATATAAATGTTCGCCTCGCGTACTCGTTGGTATTATCGGTTGTCATCGGATTCTCAATTCCCGTCGCCGCATTCGCTGCAACGACGCCATCGCTTGGCGCGGCAAGCACTTTCAGTGTTCTTGCCAACACCTTTAACAACACAATAATTCCGTTTGGTACCGCCCTCTACGGAGATTTAGGATATGCCACATCCTCTGGGGTCGTATTTGTCGGCGGTGCAACACACATAAACGATGCCACCTATACACAGGCGGGGACGGACCAGCACACAGCTTTGTCGGCCCTAAACAGCCAGGCATGTACCTTTACATTCGGCGGTGCTGTTGACCTTGCCACTGATATTTCTCACGGGGCTCTCGGAGTCTACGCGCCGGGTGTGTATTGCTCACCGGGAACAATGAGCATAGGGGGTGGCGGGACGATTGCTCTTGACGGGGCAGGGACATTTATCTTCAGACCGACCGGCATGCTCAGTACGTCTGATTTCTCGATTGCCACGACGACCAATGGAGCATCGGCATGCGATGTGTTTTGGACACCGCAGATGCCGACACCGTTTGTAGCCACCGCACTTGGTTCAGACACAAGGTTTGTCGGAACAGTCATCGAGCCAACAGGAGCCGCCAATTCCGACATTACCATCGGCGCCGGCACGCGCTGGGTCGGCAGGGCGCTTGCATATGATTGGACCGTTACGACGAACCCCATCATTCTGAGATACATCACCATTACAGCACCAACGTGCGCGGTACCTCCACCGCTACCTTCGACCGCGACTCTCCACGTAATAAAACACGTCGTAAATAACGACGGCGGTACGGCTGTCGCTTCTTCTTTCACTCTGCACGTCATGGGCGCCACCGGCATGGGAATTGCCGACGTCGCGGGCTCTCCTCTAGCCGGTGTTGAATCGCCCGGAACTTCATACACGCTTTCCGCAGGGGCGTACACCGTGAGCGAAAACGCCTTCTCCGGATATACCTCAAGCTTCAGTGGAGATTGTGATGCGAGCGGCAACGTCGCACTTGCCTCGGGTGAGAATAAAATCTGTACCATCACCAACGATGATATTGCCGTACCGCCTCCGTTCTCACCTCCGCCGGCAATCCTCCACGTCGTAAAGCACGTGGTGAATAATAATGGCGGCATAACGACGGCCTCCTCCTTCACCCTGCACGTCAAAGGCGCCACCGGCATGGGAATTGCCGACGTCGCTGGTTCTCCGGCAGTCGGCGTTGAATCGCCGGGGACTTCCTACTCGCTCATCGCAGGAACATACGTCGTGAGTGAAAATGCATTCACCGGATACGCCTCAAGTATCAGCGGGGACTGTGATGGCGGTGGCAACGTCACTTTAATCTCGGGCGACAACAAAACATGCACTATCACCAATGACGATATCGACGTGCCTCCTCCAGTAGTTCCTCCTGTTGTTCCACCCGTGCAGCCACCGGTAGTAGACCCACCTCTCGTAATCACACCAGATGCACCGAATACGGGAGCAGGCGGGAATTCCTTTGAAATATTTCTTGCGCTCGTTCTCGCGGCAGGCATTTCCTTCGGCGGATTCCTATATCTGCGAAAGAGTCTGCGCTAAGGTCGCAAAGTGTATCGTAATCGTCACGTGGTACCTCACGATGGTATCAAGTGTCATGAAGGGCGTATTTTACGGCTCTAAATATAAGTATTCAATCGGACAGAATACGCTCTATAGCATGTCTTAATAGAATCGTGCCCTAACACTTCCGTGTATCATATTTTCTCCTTGACAGGAAAGGGGGCAAGCGTATGGTCGCGGCAGGACGATGCCCGTCGGGATACCCAAGGAGCCGTCTCACGTCTTCATTAAGGGTTCATCTCGAACTGGCATAGTGTAACTGTTGCGCTTTTGGATGAGGGGGTATTGCATCCGGCGCAGTAGAGCTTCATTAATTATTAAAATTATAAATAATTATGCTTAGTATGAACATCGCAACCCGTTTCTCCTCAGTTGCTATTATCACCGCGCTCGCTGTCTTCAGCGTCGGCGCGTTTTTTGTTTCCGCCCCCCTGGCGTTCGCCCAGGTCTCGGACATTTCTTCGGTTGATGCTATCGGTGACATCTCTGTTGCTAACGGTACCCCTCTTGAGGGTGCAGGTTTGCCAACCACTGCCAACGTTACTTTAGACCCGGGTGGTTCCTCGTCATTGGCGGTCACATGGGATGGCGGTACGCCAGTTTACGACGGCAATACTGCAGATACCTATCTCTTCATCGGGAATTTGACCTTGCCCGAAGGCGTTACCAATACACTTAGTCTGACAGCCCAAGTGAACGTCATTGTGGATGCCCCTGCCGGCCCTGACTATGCGGAGATATTCGGCGACATCAAAACGACGCTTGCCGGATCCGGACCGGGAATCGATATTGATACCAATATCGACGAATGTGCCGTTCTTCCTCAGGAACCGACCGCTTGCACCGGATTGTATTTTGAGAAGACTGACATGGGTCGCGTGACGTTCAGCGCAGAATTGGACCTGACCGATCCGGATACGACGACATTTCTTCAAACTCTTGGAACCAAGATGGATGCAGCTGCTGGCTCAATGCAGTTCGACGCGAGCACTGCAATGCAATTGAAGGATGCTGGTGCCACTATCGCCATATACGGACTTGACGCACTTGGCTACACTTCGCAGCCCGGCATCATCGTGAGGGATGACAGCGGTGAGATTATCGATCCGAGCGACATCATCAATTATCCTGAGCTAACAAACGTCGTATACGCGGCAGGCGACGAAAATGGCGGCTCGCTTACCTTTGACGCAAGCCACTTCACTCAGTTTGAAGTGGATTCCAATGTGTATGTAGATGGTTCGAACGTAGACGCTGAAGACGGTACCTCGGACGACCCATACAATACGATTCAAGAAGGCGTCACTGCAGCTCCAGCCGGCGGCACAGTGCATGTCGCAGCGGGTACGTACAGCGAACAAATCTCCATCAACAAAGCTCTTACCCTCAACGGCTCAAATGTGGGCATTAATGCGGTCACTGGTACAAGGAGTGCCGAAACGATAATCGAAGCAACCGGCGCGACAGCGTTAAACATTCTTGTCGCCGGAGTTACTATCGATGGCTTTACGATCAATGCGAGCTTCGGTGTTTACTCTGAGGCGGCATTGTCCAACGATAGTCTGACCGTAAAGAACAACATAATTACCGGTACTACGCGTTCCGTTTCCCTTGGCGGAGGCGGTGGTGCGGACACGACCGTGACCGGTAATGATCTTATTTCAGACACTCGGTCGATGCATCTCTCCGGAAGTGGTACGTACACTGATCTTAAGGTAAATAACAATCGATTCTCTGGCACCGCGGGTACGGGCATACAATTTCTCGGCAACGTGCCGATTAATGGGCTTGAATTCAAGGATAACGAAGTTGAACAGACCGCAAACCTCGGTTCGACTATCACAAACGGAACAGTAAGCGGAAACACATTCCAAATCGTGGGCTCCAGTGTTCTTGGCTTGCAAATAAACGTCCACGATTCGACTGTCACGGATAATACCTTCGACGGGAATGGAACCGGTGCGTGCTTCCAGTTGTTTGGGAGCCAGTACGGCCTCCCTGCCTCAGACAACGTAACGGTATCGGATAACACCTTTACTGACTGTGGCGCAGACGCTGTGTCGTGGAATTACGCGATACAATTGAGCCAGGATATTTCGGATATCACTATCTCAAACAACACAATTACGAATGCCTATAACGCATTTAACACTCGCGCCGGTACGGACGGGTCGCCTGTTTCGTGGGATCTTGCGGGCAAGAACATCGTAATAAATAACAACAGCATCACCGGTAGCAGAAACTTGGCGGTCAATAATACCGTGACGGGTACGCTTGATGCGACGCAGAACTGGTGGGGCGCTGCATCAGGTCCGCTGCATTCATCTAATTCAGATGGAGAAGGCGGGGAGGTCAGCGACAACGTAAATTTCTCTCCGTGGTATACGGACGAGGATATGACATCGCTTCAGTACACGACCACTGCGAACGGAGACGGCGATCAGGAAGTTACGACCACAGAAGACAGCGAGCAGACGAGCGAAGTCTCGGGTGAGGATGTGACCGTCGAGATTGAATCGGGCACGACTATCACCGGCGATGCCGATTGGGATGGAACAATCGATGCTCCCGTGATATCTACTTCGTATGTTATCGAGGCCGATTCCGGTTTCAGCGCCTCGGCGACGCTCTCGATTGAAGTAGGAGACGGCAACAGCGAACTTACCTTCAGCTCTCCGGTCAAAATCACACTCGGCGGTCAGGCAGGCAAGCTTGCGGCATGGTCGCGTGCAGGCGTCTTCCACAAGATTACAACCGTGTGCGATGACGCTGTTCCTCCAACAAACATCCCAACCGACGGTGAATGTAAAAAAGATGTCGGGGATGACCTCGTAATCTGGACGATGCACTTCACATCCTTCACTGCATACACGCAGACTGCGTTGTCAGGCGGAGGTGGTGGTGGAGGCGGTGGAGGAGGCGGAGGTGGAGTCGTCGGTGTAATCGGAACAACCAACACAAATACGACAACCACGCAAACTCAGACACAGACTCAGGCCCAGACACAAACACAGGGACAAGTCTTGGGCGCGGCTACATACAACTTCGCAACCAACCTCACAATCGGTTCGCGCGGCACTGATGTGACCGAGCTCCAGAAACTGCTCATCGCCGCCGGCTATTCGATTCCTGCCGGCGCGACGGGCTACTTCGGCGCGCAGACACGAGCGGCGGTCATCGCGTATCAGAAGGCAAACGGCATTACGCCAGCCGTCGGCTACGTCGGTCCTATCACTCGCGCAAAGCTGAATGCAGGTACGACGCCGGGCGTGAATGACGCTCAAATCATGCAACTGCAGAGGCAGCTGCTTTCACTCCTCCAACAGCTCGTTGCAAAACTGGTGGCAGGAGAACGATAGCAAGTAGTAACCACTCGATGAGACAGCCCCGCGAAAGCGGGGTTGTCTTTTTGGCGATGGTATTATTGATGCGTGAGTCCCGTTAGAGATGATGGAAATTGGTACACCTACGTCTTGCTGAGTGAAAAGGATCACAAATGGTACACGGGGTTTACCTACGACCTACGGAAGCGCTTTCAGGAGCACAAGAGCGGGCGCAATCTCTCGACCAAGGGACGAGGTCCGCTAGTGTTGATATACTACGAGATGTGCAAGAATCGCGAAGATGCAAGGTCGAGAGAATTATTTCTTAAATCTGGTATGGGCAAGCGCTATCTAAAAAACAGGATGAAGCGCTTCCTATCTCTAACGGGATGAAAAAGAAACGACAGCGCAGACGTGTGCATCATTACTTGTTCCCGCACAAGCTCAATGGATATAAACCCTACATTTTCTCGCGGGAGTCTGTCGCGACGCTCGCACTTATCATGTTGCTCGTGCAGGGCGCCTACCTGTTTCAAATCAAGGTTGTAGCCAAATATACGGGCTTTACAGCGAGCGTATTGCCGGGGGCACTCATTCAGCTTACGAACGGTGATAGAACGGCTGAGGGGCTCACGGTGCTCGAATACGACGACTTACTGGCCGAGGCGGCTCAGAAGAAAGCGGACGATATGGCGACGAAGGGATATTTTGCTCATACTTCACCCGAAGGCAAGACACCCTGGGATTGGCTGAAAAGTGTCAGCTATCCGTACGCGTATGCGGGCGAGAATCTGGCGGTGGATTTCACGGATTCGAAAGACGTCGAGCAGGCGTGGATGAATTCTCCGACGCATCGCGCGAATATTTTGAAAGGGGAGTACTCGTATATCGGTATCGGCATCGCGCAGGGAATATATCAGGGCAAACAAGTGACGTTCGTCGCGCAGTATTTTGCATCGAAAAATACGGCAAAAGCTGTCACCTCATCTCGTCCCGCGCCCGCGAGAGTTGCGGAAGTGCCAGCAACGGAAATCGCGATAATCCCGGCAGAAGCCGCTGTTCTCGGGACTCAGACGGAAGCAGGAGAATCTACGCTCAGCGCTGACATCGCGGTTGCCGCCACTTCGCCGCGAACAACTATGCTCTATCTGCTCGTCGGTGCGACCGCATTTTTCGCGCTCCTGCTCACGATTGCGGTGTTTGTGCACATACGGAAGAAATATCTGTACACGGAAGTCATCGGAGGTGGTGCGGTGCTTATCGGGGTAGCTCTCTTCCTGATTTCCTACAATGCGGAGATGTCGCCGAGCGTGCTTTTGTCCGACGGGGGGCAGGCGGCAAGTGTTTCGAGCGCACTATGAGCAAGCGCGCAATTATCTTTGATTTCAATTGGACGTTGTACGACCCGAAGAGTCAGGCACTTTTTTCGGGGGTGCGGGAACTTCTTGAGGAGGTGTCTCTGTCCCGGCGTCTCATTCTGTACAGCAAGCTCGAGGGTGGTAGGGATTCGTTAATAGAGGATTTGAATATCTTGAAATATTTTGAGTCTACACATTTCGTGGAGCACAAAACCGCCGAAGGCATTTTGAATATACTCGCAGACCATGAATTGAAAGCAGCCGAAACAATCATAGTGGGCGACTTGATGACCTCGGAACTCGCCGCGGGACATGGCGCCGGGCTAGATACCGTGTGGCTCCGGCACGGCAGATTTGCCGAAGTGTTGGGGGAGTTCGAACCGACCCACACCGCGCGCACAATAGACGAATTGCATCAGTTACTTCTGCGAATACCATAAGTCTGAAGCCGTCCAACCCAGATTTCGATTCGCTTATTCGTACGAATAAGCGAAAGGATCACAAGTTGCTGTGGCGGGCGAGAATATACACATCCCATTACATACTGTTCATAGCGGACAGTACAATGGCGGTATGAATAATCGAGAGTTGGAAAAGATGTTTAAAGCTTTCGCCAACAGACGCCGCGTGGCGATTCTCCGGCTGTTAATCAAAAGAAAAAGATTAACCGTGGGAAACATCGCGGAAGGGATACGGCTGTCGTACAAGTCGACCTCTAAGCATCTCGGGGTGTTGTATGCCGCAGGCGTTCTCGATAGGGAGCAGCGAGGGCTTGAAATGTGCTATGAAATCGCGGCAGACGCACCCGACACGGCTCGCTCATTGCTGTTGGTGCTGAAATAGTATTCGCTTATTCGTACGAATAAGCGAGTAGCAGAGAGCGGAGAGGCGTGTACAAGGGTGGGAAGGGCTGGATGCTGGCGACCCCTGCCAAGGGAGTTGTGAATATTGGTGATCGGCTGCGCTAAAAATCGGTCTGCTACAATGCGGGCATCATGCAGCGTGAACTCGGAGAAAAATGCGCGGTATTCGGAGTCTACGGAGCGGGACTCGATGTCGCACGTCTCTCGTTCTTCGGGCTCTATGCGCTTCAACATCGCGGGCAGGAAAGTGCGGGCATCGCAGTTTCGGACGGCGACATTTTGTGCCTCCACAAAGGCATGGGACTTGTGTCCCAAGTATTTAATGAGGGACTGATAGAAGGATTGAAAGGCCATATTGCAGTAGCGCACAATCGTTACTCGACGACAGGCGGCTCGCATGTGAAGCATGCGCAGCCCATGCTCGCAGCCGGCTCCGGCGCGCTCAGTAAAATGACATACGATGACCCCAAACCGAGTCTTAATGACTCGGTCTCGCTTTGTTCGGTGGCCGGAGACGAAGCAATAACACTCGTACACAACGGAAATCTTCCGACGACCGTGGAATTGAAGAAGTTCCTCGACGGGGCGGGAGTTGATTCCGCTGAGTTCTCGGACTCTCGCATGATTGTGGAGTCTGTTGCCGCGTGTATGCGCGAGGGAGCGCCACTCGAAGATGCCATCAAGAAGATTTACCCGCTTATGGTAGGTGCCTTCTCGATACTTATCATGTCGCGCGATAAACTCGTCGCGATTCGCGATGAGTGCGGCATACGGCCTCTCTCAATCGCACAGTTGAACGGTGGGTACATAATCGCGTCGGAGACGTGCGCCTTTCCGCCCATCGGTGCCGCATTCCTCCGCGACGTGGAGCCGGGTGAAATGCTGGTCATAGACACAGCCGGGATTCGTAGCGAGCAGATAGCGAAGCCGAACCCCAAGCTCGATATTTTCGAGTTCGTCTATTTTGCGCGACCCGACAGTCATTTGCTCGGCACATCAGTGTACGAAGTGCGAAAGAATCTGGGCGTTCAACTTGCGAAGGAATGTCTAATCGAGGCCGACGTGGTTATACCGGTGCCGGAAACCGCCATCCCCGCCGCAATCGGGTATTCACAAAAGACAGGTATTCCGTTCGAGCTGGGGCTCACAAAAAATCGCTACATCCATCGCACATTTATTCAACCGGAACAGCACATCCGCGAGCAAGGGGTCAAATCCAAACTCACTCCTATTCACGAAGTCATCGACGGCAAACGATTAATCGTCATCGACGATTCAATAGTACGCGGCACTACCTCGCGGCAAATCGTAAAGATGCTTTTTGATGCGGGTGCAAAAGAAGTGCATTTTCTCTCGTCTTCACCCCCGGTGAAATTCCCGGATTTTTACGGCATCGACACACCGAAGCAGGAGAATCTGCTCGCCGCGTCGAAATCTGTTGAAGAAATGCGCGAGTATCTAGGGGCCACGTCACTCGCGTTTCTCTCGTACGAGGGCATGATACGGGCGACGGGCATGCCGAAAGAACGGTTCTGCACATCTTGCTTCAACGGTGTGTACCCGATTGATATCGGTGAGCGGCAAGAGGAGATTGTTTATCGCTAATCCTGTGTGCATTGTTTGCATACATAACACGCGCGCCCATCAAGTAAGCGAAAAATTTTGTTGCGAATTACATAGAGCAAGCGCAAAGAGGAGATTCAACCGGGAGTGTCAAGAAAATGGCTTAAAATATAACCATCATGAAGATTGGTAATACGGTTATTCTGACTACGTCTCATATGTAGTTGGGTGAGTCATTCGACCCTGGAATACGGAGTCCGCCGGGGCTCCGTCTTTCGGGGTTGATACAATAATCCCGAAACGCTACAGCAGCGTTAGAATGCATTATTAATTAGCAATTCAACTATGAACATTCGAAACATAACAGCAGTAAGCGCAACAGCAATTGCACTCGGTATTGCACTTCCTGTGAGTGCGCTATCACTTAACGGAATCCTCCAGAGCAACAGCGAAACGGAGGGCCAGATCTGTACAATGGAGGCGAAGCAGTGCCTCGACGGCTCATATGTAGGCCGCACAGGACCAAATTGTTCTTTTGCCCCATGCCCCGAATCCGATAACGGGACAGGAGTATCTGGCAGCGGTTCTGCACGTGTAGACGCTGACGTATCAGTATCGGGTTCAGGCGGCACAGGCATAAGCGGGACCGGTAACGTATCCGGCAATGCGAACTCAGACACTAATGCGGGCACCGGAATTGGTGCAAGCTTGAGCGCGATGATTAAGAGTTTCTTCGGTGTAAATGAGAATGAAGATTCTGACTCTGATTCAAACTCGGACTCAAGCCCGAGCGCGGGTTCGAAGTCGAAGGGAACTGGAGACGCTCAAGGAGCAGTTAATGCCAACATAAACGGCATGGAGAACGGTCTTGGTCTTCAGGCACTTATCATGACTCGAGCTGACCTTAATGGCTCTGTCGAAGCGACGACGCGAGATTGGGCACACGTGCGGTCTGATGCCGACCTCTCGGGCTACATCGCGGCGCAGATGGAAAATGATGAGAACATTGCGGTGGTGCAAGTGTCTCCCGCCAATGTCGCCGTAACCTACAAACTGGGAGCACACTTCCTCGGGTTTGTACCAGCGACGTTGAACGCAACTGCGATGGCTGATGCGAGCGGGGATGTATCAGTGGATTACCCTTGGTACGGCGTCTTCTTCTCGACGGAGAATGATGTGGAATCAAAAATCCAGGCACGGGTTGATGCGGTCATGTATGCGCAAGCAAACGCTACGGCTTCTGCAGACGCAGAGGCCTCGGCGAAATTGAGCGCAGAAGCGCAGGCACGACTTGTCGCTGAAATCCGAAGTGTGCTCGAGGAAGAGTTCAACGCACAGCTCGATGCGAATGCTACAGCAAACGCAGAAGGCAGTGTAAGCACGCAATAAGCGTCAATTAAGTCGAAAACAAAAACTCTCCATGCGGGGAGTTTTTGTATTTCTAGACATCTTCCCGCAAGGCATGTACTCTAGGGTCTACTATTCGGTAAAGAAACTCCATGGCATATACACCCGACAAGAAAATATTGAAAAAGTATGCGCACGTCATCGTGAATTTCGCGCTCGGTATGGGAAACGGAATTAAGAAAGGAGACGTCGTGCGCGTTTCAGGTAATGAATCATGCAAGCCGCTCTACAATGCGGTGTGCAACGCCATTGTGGATGCCGGAGGGCACGTCATCGGACATTATTCACCTGATGATGAGCAAGGCGACAAGCGCCGCAACGAAAGCTTCACGCGCTATTTTTACGAACACGCGAGTCACGAGCAGATTACGTTTCTTCCCGCAAAATACTTGAAGGGTCTCGTCGACGAAATGGACCATTCGCTCTACATACTCTCCGACTCAGACCCGCATGCACTCAAAGGCGTCAATCCGAAAAAGATTATGGCACGTGGCAAAGCGCTTAAGCCGTTTATGGATTGGCGCCATAAAAAGGAATGGAGTGGAAAATTCACTTGGTCTATTGCGATGTATGGCACACCGGCGATGGCAAAAGAAGCAGGGCTTTCCGAAAAAGAATACTGGAATCAAATCGTCAAAGCGTGTTTCCTCGACTACCCGGACCCGATAGCGCGCTGGAAGGAAGTCTACAAGGAAATCGAGATGTACAAGAAAAAGCTCAATGCGCTTTCCCCGAAGATTGACCGCCTGCATGCGGTCGGTCCCGACATGGATTTGTGGGTTTCTCTCGGCGAAAAGCGTCAGTGGCTCGCCGGCCGTGGTGTGAATCTGCCGAGCTTCGAGATTTTTACATCGCCGGATTGGAGAGGGACCAACGGCTGGATAAAGTTTAATCAACCGCTCTATAGATATGGCAGCAAGGTTACCGGCATCGAACTCGAGTTTAAAAACGGCTTGGTAGTGAAATCGAAAGCGAAAACCAACGAGAAACTTCTGAAAGAAATGATTGCCACAGAGGGAGCAAATAAAATCGGCGAGTATTCACTCACCGACAAGCGTCATTCCCGCATTACGAAATTCATGGCAGAAACCTTGTACGACGAAAACATGGGTGGCCCGTATGGCAATACACACCTCGCGCTCGGTATGTCGTATCGGGACACATTTTCCGGGGACGTATCCAAGCTCAAAACAAAACATGCGGAAAAGCTCGGATTCAATGACTCTTCGGTGCATACAGACATTATCTCGACCACGCGCCGTACTGTGACCGCGCATCTGAAAGACGGCAAAACAAAAGTTATTTACAGGGACGGCATGTTTGTGCTCTAACGCAGGATATGTTTCTTTCTCATAAAACGATTGAGCAGTACATCAGTGAGAAGAAAATAGTAATCAAGCCTTTGTTCGATAAGAAAAACATCAGACCGGCTGGAATACGAATCCATCTCGCCAAAGAAATACTGATTCCCGTTGCAGGACAAACGATTGACATAACAAAGTCTACGGATATCAAGTATCGAAAAGTGGACGTTGCAAAGAAGGTCTTCTATCTCGAGCCGAATGATTTCGTGCTTGCCGCTAGTTACGAACTCATCCAGACACCTCGCAACATTCTCGCTCTGTTAGATGGCAGGAGTACAATCGCCCGTCTTGGACTCACAACACATGTCACGGCGTCAGTGATCGACGGAACATTTGAGAAACCACATGCTGCGACGCTCGAGATCAAGAATGTAGGTAATTTCAGAGTAAGGCTTAAGTTTAAAGATCCGATTGCACTCATGGTATTTGCGGAGTTGAAAGAGCCCGTAACTCAGAAACTTCAGTCGCAGTACGCGAGGAGTCGTAAAGTAACGCCGCCGAATCTTGCATTTAAAACAGGGAAGCACAAATGATATGGATACTGTATTCGTGCACAATCTGAGCTTGAAAGGCCGGCATGGGGTGGGGGAGCCGGAACGGCGCGTCGAGCAAGAATTTTTGATTGATATCGAGGCGGATATGGACCTTTCACCAGCGGAGAAATCGGACTCACTCACAGACACTGCCAACTATGCGGAGTTTGTGGCGGTGGCACGCGAAGTCGTGGAGAAGAATTCTTTCTACCTTATAGAGAAACTTGCGGGATCCATTGCAGAAAAAATCCTGATGGATGCGCGGATTCAAAATGTGCGAATAACAATCCGGAAGCCGGCGGTGCTCAAAGACGCATTGCCGGGTATCACAATTGAACGACGACGTTGATATGAAGACGATTTATCTTGTCCGTCATGCGGAAAGTACTACGAATGTTGGAGATTTTGTGATTGGATCAACGGCGCCTCTAACTGACAAAGGCAGGGCGCAAGCGCACGTGCTCCTGGAGAGAGTATTGAAACTACCAATTGAGGTTATTGTGCATACATCTTTTGCACGATCGATTGAAACCGCTGAAATATTAAACGGGCGGCTTAAGTTACCTTTCGTGCTATGTAATCTATTCAGCGAACGTCGGCATGCGTCGCACGTAAAAGGTTTGCTTAAAAACGACCCGGTCCGGCTGGCCTACGAGGAATATTTTTGGGGCTCGCAATTTAACGATCCGGCCTATCGTCACTTCGATGCGGAGAATTTTGCAGACCTCAAAGAGCGCGCCGGGCAAGCTTTCAGCTTTCTCGAAGAATGTTCGGAAGAAAACATACTTGTTGTCGGACACGGTATCTTTTCTCGCATACTGCTCGCGTATCTGATTCACGGAGAATCGCTGTCCAGCATTGTTTGTCAGCAGGTGATGTGCTCAACTCGCTTGGCGAATTGTGCAATAACAGTTTTTACTCACGATCAGAGAAAGCCAACTGAATACGGTGGCCCGTGGGAGCTTGCTGTTTGGAATGATCGCGCACACCTCGGCTAGTTACTCCCGATTATACTGATGCTGTTTGTACGCTATAACGTAGAAATAGCATGTGAGAACTTCATCATCCCTTCAGTGGCCGTAGTTCATGATGGTCTTCTGAGGCGCAAAAGAGCCAGTGCGGTCCGCCTCCGGAGGGTCGTTTAGTAACTCGTAATTCGATACATATGCTTTACACCATTGCGGGTCTACTTTTGGTTTTGTGGGTTCTGGGTCTTGTATCCTCCTACTCACTCGGAGGATTCATCCACCTGTTTTTGCTTGTTGCGATTATCATCGTGCTCATCCGCTTGATTCGCGGCGGGAACCCGCTCTCTTAGAGAATCTCGAGACTTTGACAATGTGTACACCATCAAGTACAACTCGCTCCCGTACGGCGTCGAATTTCATGAAAGAAAATATATTCATTTACGTCTCACACATATGACACAGATTATCCGACACATACATTTCATCATTGCGCTCGCTGCGGTCTTTGCGGCGTTCGGACTCGTGGGTACCGCCCGTGCGGACAGCGGTACGCAGCTTTCAATCGCGGGCAACGGTCAGGTCATCGTCCGCGAAGCAAAAGTCACGCGAATTTCAGGAAGCACAGTCACCGCGACGACAGGCTGGGGGGCGAGCTCTATTGTGTGGACTATCAATACAACCGGCTCGACCAAATTCTTTCCGTCGGGTGCACAAGGAGCCGATACCATACGCGCGATGAAAGCGGGAGACTCGGTGTCTTTTTCCGGGACGCTTATCGCAGGCAGCCGATTTGCGGTGGAGGCCAGCTCTCTCAAAGATTCCTCACTTCTCATGGATGAGCAGTCACTTGTCGGTACAGTGACTTCGGTCAACGCCGATGACGCGACGCTTGTTCTCACAGGAGAGCGCGGCGCGGTTACCGTCTCTACCGGTACAGGAACCATTGTGACCCTGAACGGCGACACCGCATATGTGGAGGATGAGATGGTGGGGATGCGTGTCCGTGCGCACGGCGAATTGAACACGGTCAGTAATCTTCTGACTGCCGACAGATTGAATTTCTACACTCCTGAAAAGCCGACAGTGCAGGAGCCGGTAAGTGTGTCCGACGAAGGAAGCGGGTTCCTCGGTAAGATATTCGGATGGTTTAAAGGAACGCGCGGCGCTCTTTCTACGCGTTAGACCGTTTTACAATATTCCTATCTCTCGCCTATAGGCGAGAGATAGGAATATTGAGCGTACGGTTGTGCACATATTATGATGCGGAGAGTCGTGATAGACTCTAAATCCGTATGAAAATTCACACTGGAGTTTTCAAATTCCTGATCGGCTGGACGGTCGTATTCCTCTTTCGGTTGATACCGTTTCGTCCGCCGAATTTTGAGCCGATGCTCGCCACAATGATGCCGTTTTCGAAGCGCTATGGCGCTCTGGGCACGTTTCTCTTCGGTTTTTTGGGAATAGTGTTCTACGATGCGGCGACAGCGGGCTGGGGCACATGGACATGGGTAACCGCACTCTGTTACGGAGGCCTGGGAGTGGCGGCGCATTATTATTTCCTGAATAGAGAGCCCACTAGACTTAACTTTATGACATTTGGTGTCGTAGGTACGATTGCCTACGATGCGGTGACGATGTTTATCGGCCCGCTCTTTAATGCGCAACCGCTCGCGCTCGCGATATCCGGTCAGATTCCGTTTACTTTGATGCACCTGCTCGGTGCAGTAGTATTTTCAGCGATTCTCAGCCCCGCGCTCTATCGCTGGGTAGTAGAAAGCGAGGTGCTGGAGTTCAACCTCGTAACTCTTCGACGTTTTTGAGTACGCTACTGAATCCCGAGCACAACTAGCGCGCGAGATACTTCGACACCCGGTTGGTTACGTACACCCCGAGCCACAAGGCGAGCGCGCCGACGACGAAACCGGCGAGAACGTCGCTCACAAAGTGGACGCCCAAATACACGCGACTGAAGCCGATGAAGACGATCAACACAGACAGGAAAAGCGTCCAAGGCAGTCGGTGTGAAATCGGATGCATAAGTTTGAGTGCCATATACGCGAGAAATCCGTAGACCGCAAACGATACCGCGGCATGTGTGCTCGGAAATGAGTAGCCGGTTTCAATGACAAGATTCCAGCTGAGTCCGGGTCGAGCGCGCTCTATCAGAGCTTTCAAAATGTATGAGCCGGCAAGCGAGCTGAAAAGTGTGACGAAAAAGCCCGCCTTATACGAAAGCCGTTTATGCCTCCAGAGTACAAAGGTAATACTGAGAGCGACAACAATTATCGTGCGTGCATCACCGAGCTGTGTAAGCCACAAGAAGAGCCACGTGAGCGCGGGGGCGTGGGCCAGCAATGACAGTTGGAGAAAGGATTCGTCGAGTTGTATAAAAAAAGCTATCACACAAGTATTATAGCTGGTGGAGCGGGCGTGCTTGCACACAATCCTCGAATGCTATAATCCTACGATAAGAGGACAGACCACGTATAACACTGTAATCAGACAAACTGACCATGGGTGAAATTGATATCCGGAACGAACGAGTAAAGAAATTGGAGCGCCTCAAGGAAGCGGGGATGGAGGCATATCCGGTACACACAGAGCGGGATACTTCGGTGGGAGATTTTACTCTGGCGTTTGACGAAAAAATGAAGACCGGTGAAATCTCGACGCTTGCCGGTCGGGTGCTCGCGCTCCGCGGGCAGGGAGGGATTATGTTTGCTGACATCACCGACGGTACCGGAAAGACGCAGTCCGTATTTCAAAAGGCCGACATGGACGGGGCGATATTTGACCTCTTCTCTGAAACCGTTGATATGGGAGACTTTATTGAAGTGCGCGGCGCTCCCTATCTCACGAAGCGAGGAGAGAAATCGCTGAAAGTGGATTCGTGGAAGATGCTTTCGAAATCACTTCTACCCATTCCCGACCAATGGTACGGACTCAAAGACGAGGAAAAGATTCTCCGTGAGCGATATCTTGATGTGCTTCTGAATCCGGAAGTTCGGGCCATGTTTGAACGGAAAGCAAAATTCTGGCAATCGGCACGGGACTTCTATTTGCGAAACGGTTTTTTAGAGGTAGAAACCCCAATCCTGGAGACAATGCCGGGCGGTGCAGATGCGCGTCCGTTTGTAACACACCACAATGCACTTGATATCGAGGTCTACCTCCGCATCTCTGCGGGTGAGCTGTGGCAGAAGAAATTGCTGGTCGCAGGATTCCCCAAGGTATTCGAAATCGGCCGTATTTTCAGGAACGAAGGTATGTCGCGCGAGCATCTGCAGGATTACACGCAGTTGGAGTCATACGAGGCGTTTGCGGATGCGGCGACTGGTATGAAATTCGTACAGGAATTGTACCGGCATATCGTAAAGGAAACGTACGGCCAGTACACATTTAAAATCGGAGATCATGAAATTGATTTAGCTGCGGAGTGGCCGGTCATCAATTTCTGCGAGGTAATTCAAAAGCGATTCGGAGTCGACCCGATTTCTTGTACCGAAGAGGAGGTGGTGAGCGCCGCAAAAGAAGCGGGTGTTGTCTTCGGCGAAGCACCCAACAAATCCCGCGCCGTCGACGGTCTGTGGAAACTCATCAGAAAAACAGTGTCCGGGCCCGCATTTCTCTCGGGTATCCCGGTGTATCTCGAACCGCTCGCGAAGCGTGTGAGCGGGAGTGAGCATATTGTCGACAGAGTACAGGTTATCCTTGCCGGTTCCGAAATGGGGAAGGGCTATAGCGAATTAAATGACCCACTCGACCAGCGCGCGCGATTCGAAGAACAGCAAAAAATGCGCGACGCCGGCGACGATGAAGCTCAACGGCTCGACGAGGAGTATGTACGCGCAATGGAGTACGGTATGCCACCCGCATTCGGATTCGGTGTCTCCGAACGTCTCTTTTCGTTCCTTGAGAATCGTCCCGCTCACGAGGCGCAGATTTTCCCGCTCTTGCGCCCGAAGCTTGATTAGGTGCTGTTCATGTTGCATAGTACAGACGGAACAGCCGTTTGTTCCAATTAACCACAGGAAAGGACCCAACATGGATACGTCCAGGGGAACTACCGAAGATCGGATTGCTGTATTGCTTGGCAAGTGCGTCATTCAACGCGATACGATGACGCACGACGTGTGGATGGATCTCATTTCCACGTACAAAGAAAAGCTACCCTTAAAGTGGATGCGTGGCTTCAAGACCATCCGAGAACACCTTGCTCGGGAGGGGAACGTTGATCTGATTGTACCGAAGCGAATCAACGCATTGACGGGATCAAGCTACAAGGAAAGCGACACGTTTCTGAATTGCTTGGAAGTTCAGTGGGACTTCCCCAGTAGATGGCAAGATGCACCACGTAGCGACTCAACCGTAGACTTTCTTCAGGCGCAACATATTTTGCTCTGTCGGAAGGGATGCTTCTACCATCTGCAGACGCGCTGGCATCCGACAGAAGTCTGGGAAGAGGGCTATCTGTCCTCAGCCCCGATTACCTTCTTTTACGAGATGCATGAGGCTGTGCTCACGGCCCTGTATGTGAGTGAGCATATAAAAAAGCTCTGGGAATACGCAAGCACGCATGGCTGCATCGGACATCCGGCGGAGGTAATGATGAGGCGTTTCATCGTAGCGATGAGCGAGACAGCGTCCAATGTGCGCGGGCAATATGACGTGGCAGTTGAGATAGGCACGCAGATGCGTCAGAGTCTCGAGCGCATTACAGCTTAGTGACGACGAGCCGCGGCGGGATGATTCCCGCCGCGGCGAAGTGTTTTTGATACAATAAGAGGGTGAAAACAGCAGTGTTTGGTGGCGGATGTTTCTGGTGCACGGAAGCAGTGTTTCAGATGCTAAAAGGTGTTTCCATGGTTGAATCGGGCTACGCAGGCGGTACGAAGGACTCTCCTTCATACGGAGAGGTGAGTGCGGGCACAACAGGGCATGCAGAGGTTATCCGTGTTACCTACGACCCTTCGATTATTTCGTACGAAGACTTGCTCACGGTATTTTTTGGTTCTCACGACCCGACAACTCCGAATAGACAAGGAGCTGACATCGGCGAGCAGTATCGTTCGGTTATTTTGTATCAGTCGGATGAGGACAGACTGACGGCGGAGCGCGTTTCGAAAAGTATTCAGGAGAGTCTTACAGATGGTACGCGTGTGATTACTCAAATCCTTCCACTCGCGAAATTTTATGCGGCGGAGGATTATCATCAAAACTACTTCAAAACGAACACAAGCGCTCCCTATTGTGAGCTGATTATCGAGCCAAAAGTGGAGAAGGTGCGGAAGCGATTTGCGGAGCTTGTCCGCAGCTAGACAAATCATTCCAGCATTTTGCAAAAAGCTGGAATGAAGAAATATATGAAAAAAGACGAATTTGAAAAGCTGGTGGAAGAAGGATTTCTGCAACTGCCGGAGTGGGTGCGGGAAAAAATAAAAAACGTCGCACTTTTGGTTGAAGACGAACCGTCGGAAGAGGTGCGAAAAACAGAAGGCCTCGGGTCCGACGAAACGTTGCTCGGCTATTATCAAGGCGTACCGCTCACCGCGCGCGGCGATCTGTACGGTGTCGGAATGACGATGCCTGACACTATTACGCTCTATCAGTATCCGATAGAAGAAGCGGCTCTTGAAAGTCTACCGGAAGGCAAGGTAGACGATACGCGAGCATTTGAGGCGGCGGTCAGAAAAGAGGTAGCGGACACAATTTGGCACGAGTTCGCACATCATTTCGGTATGGATGAACATGAGGTGAGGGAAAGAGAGTCCAAAAAGTAACTCTGGTTGCCAGGATTTGGCGTGGTACATTACAAAGAGTACAAAGGTACATGCGCTTCAGGCGCTGTCCTTTGGACTGCACAATCGCGGGTACGGGACTCCCGCACCCAAAGGAGCGGCAATTTGCTGCTCCTTTTCCATTTGTGATATGTCCGTAGCCACTCTGCTCTCTGAGTGGTATATTTTCGCCATGGCAAAGCTCTCTGAAATCCTCCGTGAACGCGGCTACGTCAACCAGCATTCCTCGGAAACTCTGGAAGAGATTACCGACGGTCCGAAACGCACCGTCTACCTCGGTGTCGACCCCACCGCAGACTCTATTCATGTCGGCAACCTCGTCGTCTACATGCTTTTGCGCCGCTTCGCTGATGCAGGCCATCGCATTATTCTTGTAATCGGCGGCGGCACCGGTCTTATCGGAGACCCGAAGCCTGATGTGGAGCGACCGCTTCTGGACATGACGGAAGTGCAGGCGAGAGCTGAAAAGCTTGCATCGCAGGCGGAGAAACTTCTCGGAGGCACAAAGCTCACTGTCGTCAACAACAACGATTGGCTTGGGAGTTTGGAACTCATACCGTTCCTCCGCGACGTCGGGAAATATTTTACGGTCAACTCCCTCATAAAGAAGGATGCAATAAGCGCGCGACTCAAAAGCGAAGACGGGATTTCATACACGGAATTCGCGTACCCGCTTCTGCAGGCATTTGATTTCTGGCATTTGTACAAAGAAGAGAAATGCGATGTGCAAATCGGTGGGTCCGACCAGTGGGGCAACATCGTCGCGGGCGTGGAACTCATTCGTCGCAAAGAAAACAAAACTGCCTACGCGCTCACGGTGCCGATAATTACCGACAAGTCGACAGGAAAAAAATTCGGCAAGAGTGAAGGCAATGCGGTGTGGCTGGACGCGGAAAAGACGAGTCCGTTTCATTTCTACCAGTTCTGGCTCAATGCTTCTGATGAAAGCGTCGGGGATTATCTCAAGCTTTTCACCTTGCTCGAAGATGCCGAAATCGGCGCTGTGATGCAAATGCACGGCAACGATGCCTCGAAGCGTCATGCACAGCGATTGCTTGCGCGCGAAGTGACAAAGTTGGTGCACGGGGCTGAGGAGTCGCAAAAAGCCGAGGAGGTGTCCGCCGTCCTTTTCGGAGACGCTGATGTGTCCAGCCTCGAGAAGGCGGCTATCGCGACGCTTATTACAGCAGCACCTTCATACAAGGTACAGGTTGGCGATGGTATCGTGGAAATACTCGTCGGTTCACAGCTTGCGAGTTCAAAACGCGAGGCGAGACAATTTTTGTCGGAAGGAGCGGTGACGCTCGGTACGCAAGCGGTCGACGAAAAGAAGGTATTGGAGGACGGAGATTTTATTAAAAAAATTGCACTATTGCGCAGAGGGCGACGTGCGGTATGTGTGCTTACAATATAGATATGGATAATAATCAACGAGGAGCGAGGGGTTTTAGGGCGCAGACGCCGCCGAGGGTCGCGGCGCGAATGGAAGGCAAGGTAAAAAATCGCGGCACAAAGCCCGTGCGCAAGCAGTCTCGCGGTAAAAGCTAATTCCGCATACAATGCGCCGGATGTCGCGCCCGATTGATTTCAAAATAGAAAAACGACTCCCGAATTCGCTGGCGCGAGCGGGAGTGATTTCGACACCGCACGGCTATATCGAGACGCCGGCGTATATCGCCGTAGCTACCAAAGCGACGGTCAAGGGATTGCTGCCGACGCAATACGAATCATTCGGGACACAGGCAATCATTGCCAACACGTATCACCTGTATCTTGCTCCTGGTGAGAAGCTCGTAGAAGAAGCCGGAGGGCTTCATACATTTATGAACTGGAATCATCCGATTATGACAGACTCGGGAGGGTTTCAGGTATTTTCACTCGGTGCCGGGTTCGGTAAGCGCCTTTCAAAGTTTCTCCCGCCGGAAGTCACGCCGGAACCGGCAGTTGCGGTATACGACGAGGACGTGGCCACATCGCATGGAAAACTCGCCGTGATAGACGAAGACGGTGTGACATTCACATCACACAACGACGGGACACTGCATCGTTTTACTCCTGAGCGTTCCATCGAGATACAGCACGCGCTCGGTGCCGATATCATTTATGCATTCGATGAATGTACGGCACCCGATGCGGATTACGAGTACCAGAAAGAGGCGATGGATAGGACACATCGCTGGGCAAAAAGAAGCCTCGCGGCGCATCGTCAGAATATTGAAGCAAATAAAAGACAGGGCATCTACGGAATCGTGCAAGGCGGACGATACGGAGACCTGCGGATTGAGAGCGCAAAAGATTTGGCGGGAATGGATTTCGACGGATACGGAATCGGCGGTTCTTTCAGCAAGCACGATATTTTAGGAATTCTTGACCAGGTGAATAGAGAATTGCCGGAAGGCAAGCCACGCCATTTGCTTGGTATCGGAGAGCCGGAAGACTTGTTCATCGGTGTGGAAGCGGGAATCGACACATTCGATTGTGTACTGCCGACGAGAAACGGCCGCACCGGCACCGTGTACACGCGCGACGGGAAACTACATGTGGATGGAGCATCATGCACCAAAGATTTCCGGCCACTCGACCCTGAGTGCGCCTGTTTTGTCTGCGCATCTTATACCCGCGCATACATTCATCATTTATTTAAATCAAAAGAAACGACCGCGCTTATCCTCGCATCAGCACACAATTTATTCTTTCTCACCGATTTGGTGAAGAGAATTCGGCAATCAATCCTAGATGGCAATTTTGCAGAATATAAAGAGTCGTTCCTTTCCCGCTATCAGATATAAAAAGTCGATGGCGGCTGCGCGAAGTAGGATTACTACTTCGCGCATCCGCCTTGTATGAGCCGTAGCCGGCGCTATTCTTTTTCTTTTCTCTCCTGGACTGGCTCGAGACCGAGCGCGCGCACGATCAGCTTCGCAGCGTCTTCAGCGATGTCGCCCAGGCGCTCGTCGTCTATCGGCATTCCGTTGCAAGCTCTCTTTTTCACTTCGCCCTTGATGATAGCAAGGATGCGCTTGCCGACCCGTCGACGTGGGGCGAGCGTGACCGTCACGTCCCGTTCTTTCTTGTCGCGCGCTTCTTCGGCGCGTCTCGCAATTGTCTTATCGACGATTGCGTCCACCGGGCATTTTGCCCCAGTTGGAGCGGGTTTCTTTTTCTGCCCCTTCGTGTGCTTTTTGTGCGTCATCTGTCCCTCGTTGTCGGCTGCCAAACTGCCGCCACCATAGCTCTCTTACGTGCCCTTGTCACGCGATTTTGATAGAGTGTCCCGATGGCCTTGAAAATAGTCTCCTCATACAAGCCGGCAGGCGATCAGCCAAAAGCGATTGAATCTCTCGTAAAAGGGCTGAAAGATGGTCAGCAGCATCAAACTCTACTTGGTGTTACGGGCTCAGGAAAGACGTACACAATGGCGAGCGTCATCGAGCGGGTAAATCGTGCGACTCTGGTCATCGCGCACAACAAGACGCTGGCGGCCCAGCTCGCGGCTGAGTATCGGGAATTCTTTCCCGATGCCGCGGTGCACTATTTCGTTTCCTACTACGACTTCTATCAGCCGGAGGCGTACATGCCGGTTACAGACACTTATATTGAGAAGGAGGCGATGATAAACGAAGATATCGAGCGTTTACGACATGCAGCCGCTCAGGCATTGCTCACACGAAAAGACGTCATCATCGTCGCATCGGTTTCTTGTATCTATGGCTTGGGCAGCCCTATTGAATACGAGCGCTCTATGATTCGCGTAGAGAAAGGAGAGAAAATCACGCGCGCATTGATTACTCGTAAACTAATCGGAATGCATTTCGAGCGCGTGGCCGGTGATTTGTCGCCCGGAACGTTTCGAGCACTCGGAAGCAAAGTAGAAATTATGCCCGCGAGTGAGCGCACTGTGTATCGAGTAGATTTATCGGGTGGGCTGGTCGCCAAAATCGAGACCATCGATGCGATGACACGAGAAATACAGGACGAGAGAAAAGAAATGCTCCTTTTTCCTGCACGTCATTATGTGACTCCCAAGGACGTGGTGGACGCTGCGCTCAAAGATATTGAAGCCGAATTGAAGGACAGACTTAAAGTATTGAACGCGTCAGGAAAAATCCTGGAGGCGGAACGAATCAAGCGCCGTACGAGACAAGATATTTCCATGATTCGCGAATTTGGCTACTGCAACGGCATCGAAAACTATTCGCGGCATTTCGATAGAAGGCAACCGGGAGAGCCGCCATACACACTTCTCTCGTATTTTCCCAAAGATTTCCTCACAATCATCGACGAATCGCACGTAACGGTGCCGCAAATCGGCGGAATGTATGCCGGAGACAAGGCACGTAAAGACATGCTTGTGGAGCACGGATTTCGTTTGCCGAGCGCGATTGATAACCGCCCGCTCAATTTTGCGGAATTTGAACAGCGAGTCGGTCAGACTATCTACACAAGCGCGACGCCCGGAAAATACGAAATAGCGCACAGTGGTAAACCCGTAGAGATGGTGATTCGACCCACGGGCCTTGTAGACCCGGAAATTGTCGTTCGGCCTATTGTTTCCGGTACCGGCTACGACGGCCCCTCCTCCGCTGAAGCTACGAAGGGCAAGCAAGTGTATCCGGGGCAAGTTCACGATTTCATCAGAGAAGCGGAAATTATCACACAGCGAGGCGCCCGTTCGATGGTGACGGTGCTTACTAAGAAGATGGCGGAAGACCTTACGACATTTCTCGAGGAAAAAAAGATAAAGGTTCGCTATATTCACAGCGATGTAAAAACGATTGACCGTATCGAAATCCTCACCGAATTCCGTCGCGGAACATTCGACGTACTCGTCGGAGTCAACTTACTGCGAGAAGGACTGGATTTACCCGAGGTAGAGCTTGTCGCGATTATGGATGCTGATAAAGAAGGGTTTCTCAGAAGCGAGGTCTCGCTTATTCAAACAATCGGCCGCGCAGCGCGCAACGTGCACGGTCGGGTTATTCTCTACGCTGACAACATGACCGGCTCGATGGAGCGCGCAATAGGTGAGACGAATCGACGACGGGTGATTCAAGTCGCTCACAATACGAAGCACGGTATTACGCCGCAAACGATTGAAAAGAAAATTCACGATATCATTGGTGATATTCAGCGTTCCCGAGGTATGGCTACGAGAGAGCTTGCAGCGGAAGATGTCGCCGCATACGGCGGGGATCCTAAAAAAGCGATTGCGATTAAGCGAAAAGAGATGCACGATGCGGCAGACAACCTCGACTTCGAGACGGCAACGCTTCTGCGTGATGAAATAGGAGAGCTGGAGAAAGCACTGAAGGAGAGCAAGAGAAAGAGCAAATCAAAGTAACTATGGGAAAGCCAAAGAACGTATACGGCGAAGAAGATATCGATAAAGCGATAGACTCTCTGCATAACGGACCGAAAGGCGGGCGCACCATAAACGCATATATGAAAGAGTTCGATCTTGCGCCGCTCGATTTGCAGGGTAAGCGAGTACTTGATCTTGGTGCCTCCGTTGGTCTCCAAGTGGCGAACGGGCTTGAGCAGCGCGCGATTCAAACTGAGGTGATCTCTTACTCCCCCATATTTACCGACCCGGGGTTGCGTGCACAAGCACAGATTATCGGTTCGTCAGAGGCGCTTAAGGGTGTCGTTGCGGGAATGGGTGAATCACTCCCTTTTGCCGAGGATTCATTCGGCTACATTTTCGCACTACATGTATTTGAGTACCTAAAGACAGAGAAGCGACAGCGAGCTTTTGTGGAAGAAATTCTCCGTACACTCGCACCTGGTGGGACTGCGTACATCGGCACATTTTTTGATGGAACATTCGACAAAAAAAAGAGGGAAGAGCTCAAAGGACTCATCGGCGATCCGGCTACGGGCACATGGCAAAAACCCACGTGGAGAGGACCGCACGCCAAAGCGTGGGTACTACGTATATCGAAACCGGAACAGGCAAAATGATATGCAGGAAATTAGACACACAGTACCATTGTCCGCCTACACTACATTTCAAATAGGAGGGGAGGCAAGATACTTTGTCGATGTGCGCTCAGAAGCCGAAATCGCAGAGGCGCTCAGTCACGCAAAGAAAAATAGTATACGACCGGTGATGCTTTCCGGTGGAAGTAATGTGCTCATCCCGGACAACGGACTCGATGCCCTTGTTATCCATATTGTCGGAGACCTCTATTCCGTGGACGGCAAAACTGTCGATGCGTGGGCAGGGACAAACCTCCGAAAGCTCATCGAGGCATGTGGCAAGAGGGGAGTCGGAGGATGGGAGAAGCTCGCGGGTATTCCGGGCTCCATCGGTGGTGCGGTGCGCGGCAATGCGGGCGCGTTCGGTCCCGAAATCAAAGACTTCGTTCTCTCGGTGCGTGCACTCAATTCCGACACCGGCGAGTCGCGAAGTTTTTCCAACGCAGAGTGCCATTTCTCATATCGTCATAGCTTTTTCAAAGATAATTCGGAATGGATAATTACGCGAACAATTCTCGGCCTTCAAAGAATTGAGCCGGGTGAATCAGAAAAGATTGTCGCTGAGACGATTGCCGAGCGCGAGAAGAGACACCTGCAAAATGTGCGTGCTGCGGGCTCGTACTTTATGAATCCGGTTGCGACTCCCGAAATTGTGGCGATGTTTGAGTCGGAGAAAGGTGTGAAATCGCGCGAAAATCGTGTACCCGCTGGCTGGCTTATTGAAAAAGCGGGCATGAAAGGTGCAACGGTAGGCGGCGCAATAGCGAGTATTCAGCACCCGAACTATTTAGTGAACGCAGATTCCGCAACGTCGAAAGACGTGAAAGAATTAGCAGAAATGATTAAAACGGAAGTACGTAATCAATTTGGAGTAGAGCTGAACGAAGAAGCGGCGATACTTTAAACAAATAGGTGCCGGCGGAATCCCGGCACCTATCAATTATTTCGATTCGACCATCGCATTGTCTAGTCTGCCCGGAGCCGAGCAATTCGACCTGGTATCTCTGCCCGCATTCGGGCGAGATCATCGTCGGTGATCTCCGGCAGAGTGCTGGAGTGCCTTCGTGCGAGACGTTGTACTATTTGCCTGCCGGACTCAGCAATCCTCGCAGCATAGCCCGCTGCCGTCAGTTCGCCCGACCAGACGCGTGCTGCGATCACGTAGTTGCGTTGTTGGAACTCGCCCGCCATTGTTTCCTCCATAATTGCGTAGCGTAATAAAACTATAGCATAAGGGCGACTGTGTTATAGTGTCGAGACCCCGAAATTAGATAGCCAACGGCTACCTAACGGGGCAAGGCAACCCCTAGCGCATAGCGGGGGTCCAAACTGTTTGTCCAACTTCGCTAAAGCTACGAAGGAGAAGCTATGTCAGAATCAAAAAACAACTACGAAGCTGGTAAAATCGTCGTCAAAGGCGCCCGCACCCACAATCTCAAAGATGTTTCAGTGGAGCTTCCACGCAATAAAATGGTGGTATTCACCGGGCTTTCCGGCAGCGGTAAATCATCGCTCGCGTTCGACACTATTTTCGCCGAAGGTCAGCGCAAATATGTCGAATCGCTCTCGGCATACGCGCGGCAATTTTTGCGACAAATGCAAAAGCCCGATGTGGACGAGATAACAGGCCTTTCTCCAGCAATTTCTATCGATCAGAAGAGCCGCTCGAATAACCCGCGCTCGACCGTCGCGACAATTACAGAAATTTACGATTATCTCCGCGTTCTTTATGCTCGTATCGGCCATCCACACTGCCCGATTTGCGGCAGGGAAGTGCGGAAACTTTCAAATGAGGAAATTCTGGAAAAGGTCCTCGAGATTGTCGAATCGGCGGGGAAGCGAAAAGGCTCACCCTCCTTCGCCAAGGCTACGGAGGGTTCTAAGGGCAAACTTATCGCTGGAGTTTCTGGGGCGAAAGTAAGGATATCTTCTCCGGTGGTAGTTGGACGTAAGGGGGAATACTACCAGCTTCTATACGATTTACTCGGCAAGGGATACGAGAAGGTCGTTATCGACGGTGAGGAAAAAACGCTCCGCGACAGAATCGTTCTCGAAAAAAATGACAGGCACGATATTGACGTCGTGGTAGACGATATATTTGTTTCGGAATTCAAAGACGACTCAAAAGGGAGTTTTGAACGCGCGTCAGAGGCGATAGAACGGGCACTGAGTGAAAGTGAAGGACTCGTGCGAATCACAGACCCTGACGGCACCTCGCACATCGTCTCCGCGAAGTTTATGTGCGCATACGACGGATTTTCATTCCCCGAAGTCGAGCCGCGTCTGTTTTCTTTCAATTCACCGTATGGTGCATGTCCCGAATGCAAGGGTCTCGGCACGAAATACCTTTTTAGTGATGAGGCGTGCGAAGTCTGCAACGGCGCACGTCTGCGACCGGAAGCGCTGAACGTGTTTCTCGGGCACGTCGAAGCGCCAAAAGAACACAAAGGGCACGCAAAGGGGATGGATATCGTGAAGCTCTCGTCGCTGTCTATCGAAAAGGCAATGCAGTTTTTCAATACACTGAAGCTGACAAAAAAGGAGCAGGAGATTTCGAAGATGGTGATAAAAGAAATCACAAGTCGCCTGCAGTTTATGCTCAACGTCGGCATCGAGTATCTTACACTCGACCGCAAAGCGAATACTCTCTCCGGGGGCGAAGCGCAACGCATACGGCTCGCTTCTCAGCTTGGCTCGGGACTTGTGGGCGCGCTGTACGTGCTCGACGAACCGACCATCGGTCTACATCAGAAAGACAACGATAAGCTTATCGAAACCTTGAAGCGTCTCCGGGACCTCGGCAACACGGTGCTTGTGGTGGAGCACGATGAGGACACTATTTACGCGTCCGACTACATTGTAGACATCGGCCCCGGTGCCGGAGTGCATGGCGGGGAAATCGTCGTCGACGGGTGGCTCGAGGATTTGCTCACTGCCAAGACCAATAAATCAAAGTCGCGCACGCTTTCATACTTGCGCGAAGAGGCGATGATAGATATTCCTGAACATCGGCGAACCGCAGACCGCGGCAAGATGAAAATCCGAGGTGCGAACAAATTCAACATAAAGAATCTAAATGCAGATATCCCGCTCGGTAAACTTGTCGGCATTACAGGCGTGTCGGGCTCGGGCAAATCGACATTTTTGTACGAGATACTCCACCGCAACCTGCAAGCACGGTTCGACAAGCGATTCCGCACCGCGAAGCTGTACAACGTAAAAGAATTCAGCGGCACCGAATACCT
>Ga0209542_10003299_pt1 | contig 34699 bp, 29 predicted proteins | sample RifCSPhighO2_01_FD_184028 | JGI IMG/M metagenome (GOLD analysis project Ga0209542, IMG submission 184028) | Soil microbial communities from Rifle, Colorado - Rifle CSP2_plank highO2_0.1 (SPAdes) (version 2) | ecosystem: Environmental > Terrestrial > Deep subsurface > Rock core/Sediment ...
GGGTCCCGCCGTAGGCGGGATAGTGGCCCAGCTATGTATAGCGTCTATATTATCCAAAGTACGAAGTCCGATCGTTATTATATTGGTATCACGGATAACGTAGAGCGGAGATTAACAGAACATAACAATGGAAAGACAAAACTTACACATGGCGGAGGGGTCGCACCTGCCTGCCGGCAGGCAGGTAGAGGCCTAGTGCGCACGTGTACCCCGTATCCAGAGCGGAGAGGTGGCCGAGTGGTTTAAGGCGCACGCTTGGAAAGCGTGTGTGGGGAAACTCACCGCGAGTTCGAATCTCGCCCTCTCCGCTCTTGGTACGGGGCTTGGACCTGCCTGCCGGCAGGCAGGAAGCGCGTATACCGCAAGGTATCGCGAGTTCGAATCTCGCCCTCTCCGTTCTGGGTGGATAATCAAAACGGGTCGCACCACCGCCTTTGGCGGGGTCCCGTCGTAGGCGGGATAGTGGCCTAGCGCCCCGCCAAAGGCGGGGTATACTGCGATTTCCTGTTTGCAGCCGGAAGCGTGAAATTGCAGTAGAATGCGGGTTTTGCAGAGGTTCCGTATGTTCAAAAAAATTTTAAAGTATGGCGTCATAATATTCTTAATTTTTATAGTGTTCAGCGCGATTGGAAAAAATATTTCAAAAAATGAAAGAACAGAAGACAAAACGTCCTATCCCGAATCATCAGAAAAACCTGTTCAATATCCAACGCAGTCAACGGGAATTATTATCGGGATAGAATACGCCGTCGAGGGACAGGACGCGTCCGCCTTTGGAAAGCTGGGTATTCCGGCGATTAAACCGTTACCGGAAGCTATAAACTGGTCGAAAATGCAGCCAAAACTTGATGGACCGATTAATTACGACGTTGCCGACCAATTTGTCAGGGATTATCAAAATGCCGGATTTAGAGAACTGATAATGGGCTTGCGCGCGCTTTCTCATGCCGAAGACAACAAGGCGACATACGGTAAGAATCGCCCGGTGCCAAAACCAGAATACGAAAACAAATACGCTGATTGGGTCAAGGGTTTTGTTGAACGTTACGACGGTGATGGGATCAGCGACATGCCCGGATTGAAATATCCGATACGCTATTACGAAATCGAGGTGGAATTTTCTTCATACACACCGGAGCCGGTTGACGAATATTTGAAAAAATTAGAAATCGCCTATAAGGCGGCTCATGAAGCGTATCCCGATGTGCTCATCGCTCACTCGGCGTTTCTTGCCTTGACTGCCTTTGATTCAAATCCGCTGGCAAACCAATATGAGAAAGCATTTGCCTCAATGTACATTCCGGACAAACACCACAATCTTACCGACATGCGCAAAGTGCTTGATCGTCCGGAATTGTTCGATCGCTTGAATTTTCACGAGCTTGGCGATCCGCTAATGATTGAGCGGACGGTGCGATGGCTAAAATATGAAACCGACCGGCGCGGCTATTCAAAGCCAATCATCATCAGTGACACTTCTCCCTCGCCGTTTGTGAGCTATGGTCGTGCTACTGGCTGCACTGGACTGTTTTTGGGAATCACTATTTGGCCGGCGAAAGAATCGGATCGCTGTCGAGTCGCTGATTACTTTAACAAAATTTTGGATAACGACGCGGCTACAGTTGCTTGGAAAAATTGGTTTATCGCCGGAGACATGGTTAAAAAAACGATCATTGCCGCGGCCAGCGGCGTGGAGTTGATTGATACGGCATTTACCGGCGATCTGCCGATATTGAGCACCAGACTTGGATTTGCCGGCGCTGGAAACGGTGGTTTTGCCGGCGTAGTTTCCGAGAAATATAATATTTTCACGAAAAAATACTCGGTAACCGAATATCGACCGGCATTTTTCGCCTTGCGCCAGCTTGCCCTGAAACTAGCGGGAACGCGCAGCATTGTTCGGGAGCAAAGCGATGATGACGTGCGATTATACAAATTAGAAAATTCAAGTGGAAAGTTTTGGATCGGCTGGATTCATCCTGATTATCTGGTTTTGCCCGGCGATCCTGATCCAAATAAATCAGTTTCCTTAAACCTTCCGTCAGGAGCGAAAGTAATCAGCATGGCAACGGCAGAAACGGCGGAAGATGTTTCAGTTATTGATTCGATCAACGGAAAAGTGAGCATTAATTTAACAATGACGCCGGTTTATATCTTTAAGCAGTAAACCTGACAAATAATCCAATTTATCGTATTATTTAGTTCGAACCTCTCCTTCTCACCAGGAATTAATCGCGATGAATGAAATTGAAAAGATGGCGGAAGACATAAAGGCCAAACCATCTTGGTATAAGGATCTTAAATGGGTCTTTGGTTTAGTATTTTTCTTCTCGTTCGGGCTGACACAACTGGCTTATAATTTTGTTTGGATTACCGAGGAGGAGCGGGCTATTGAAGTCAACGCCGCGTTGATGGCCGCATCACTAAGTCGCGGGGGATTAGATGATACTAGCGACATCGAGGAGGTGCGCCGAATGCTGGTCCAATCGGGTGAGGACAGATTCCAGCCGATCCCCGGGGTTGATTTGTTTGTCACCAAAGATGAAATTGACGCAGTTTTAAAGTCTTCATCGCCGCGCCAGGCACGAATTGATTTTTTCAAAAACTTCAGCCGTCCGCTGTACAAGGAAGGAGCCGAGGGGCTGGCCAGTTTGAGCGACGATCCAAAACTCAAACAACAGATTCTTGAGGGCGCCGGCCCGCTGGCTGTATTGTCTTATCGAAACCACCTGCTGGCCCGGAAGATTTTTGCAGTTTTGGCCGTGGTCTCAGCGATATCCCTGTTCTTCCTGGTTTTTTTCTCTCGTCGATTTGGACGCTTATCTGTCCCGGGCGTGATAATTTTAATTTCAACCCTGCCCTGGTTTGCGTTGACCGCCTTGCTTTCGTTTGGCTTCGCGAAAAAAGTAACTGAAGCCAAACCGATCTCTGAAGAGACCGAATCGATGAACGTGGTCATGAACGTCGCTGCCAATGTCTTGGCCGACCCTATGAAAACAATCAGCGGGAGATATCTGGCGGTTACTTTAGTTGGTATCGGACTGATTGCTATGGCTATATTCGGACGCGCTACGCTAGCCATTGTCAGAAAGATTAGGCGAACGCCATAATTTTGTGGACCCGAAATTCGTCAAGCTACTCTTGGGTGTCGTAACTGTCGCCGTAACGATAGTCGGAATTCTGGCCATTGGATGGATTTTGTTAGTTACTCCTCGTCCCTGCGTTCAGTTCACCGCCTACGGCTACGACACCAATCGGTGCGCGCGCGAGGAACAGTGTTACGAACACACCGACCAATCCAGGGTTCAATGTTACGCGGCGGTAGCGGCCAAACGCAAAGATCAAAAAATCTGCGACAACCTCCTACTCATCCGGGACCGCAAGAAATGCCGGCAAAAGGCTTCGGAAATTTATCCATAAAAATGGACATCACTGTAGAAAACATGGGAGGATTGCAGGCGCGGACGCTTATCCGCCGCGCCGGTTACGCCGAACATGTTGATCGTCGAAGCGGGGAGACTTCATACGTTCGCCGTCTGTCTCCGTCCGGATTTTATCCTCGATTTCACGCCTATCTGCATCCGCGTGAGGATGGATCGCTCATGATTCGTCTGCACATCGACCAAAAACAGCCCTCTTACGGCGTCGGCCATGCTCATAGCGGAGAGTACGACGGCCCGCTTCTTGAAGGCGAGAAAGTCAGAATAATGGAATTCATTAATAAAGAAATCGCTGCTGCCAAAGAATCAAAAAAAGAAGACGTTGGTTTTTTTAAAAGACTTTTTAAACATTAACAATCATGGGCCTATTCGTACGAATAGGCCTAATCAATGTTGTTTATGAAGAAGCTGATCACTCATGTAAGACCTCATTTGGATGACATTTGCGGCATGTGGCTTTTGAAAAAATATGTCCCCGCGTTTCGTACTGCAGGGTTGTCATTTGTGTCGGCGACAATGAAAGATCCTGGAGACCCGAACCGCGTATTCGTCGGACTCGGACGGCGGCGGTTCGATGAACACAAAGGCGACATAGGCGAATCCGCCGCGTCACTAGTGTGGATATTTGTCCGTCCCAAGGTGAAGGATCGCGTCACTCGCGCCGCGCTTGACAGGTTGGTACTCTGGGTGCGAGATGAGGACAGGGGGATGCATGATCTTGAGCCGAATCAGGAGCTCCTTCCGACGACCCAGATCAGGGCGTACTTTGATCGGCACGGCAGAAACTCTGCAACACTGGCTTCGTTCGGCTTTGAACTCCTTGAGGGAATGTATTCGTCTTTTGAGAATTCCGTTCGGCTTGATCAGGCGTGGAAGAAACGGAAGGAGTTCAGAACCAGGTGGGGGAGGGGCGTGGCGTTGAAGACAGCGGCATCGGATGTCGATCAATACTCCTACAAGAAGGGTGCGGTTCTCCTCGTGCTTCACGACACCAGGGCGGGATTCCGTCACTACCGGGCCAGCGCGAAAAGCAGGGTGAATCTCACATCCACCTACCGCCTGCTTCGCGAGATCGATCCCCGTGCCGACTGGTATCTCCATCACTCAAAGAAACTCCTCCTCTCCGGCAGCGACGTAGCGCCTGACACAAGCATTTCAAAACTGCCGCTCCGTCGACTGATTGATTTGGTACGCGCATAGTGTCATCCTCGCGAACGCGGGGATCCAGACTATTTTCGTCTGGATTCCCGTTTCCACGGGAATGACACAGGATTATGCCCGGCGACGCTGACAAGGTGAAGGAACGGCTCGATCTCGTGGAGCTTATCGGCGAGTACATTCAGCTCCTGCGCGCCGGTTCCGCGAATTTCAAGACGCGGTGTCCGTTTCACAACGAAAAGACGCCGTCTTTTTACGTTTCAAAAGAACGGCAGATGTGGCACTGCTTTGGCTGCGGCGAAGGCGGAGATCATTTCACCTTTGTTCAAAAAATGGAGGGCATGGATTTTCCCGAGGCCCTGAAACTTCTCGCGGGCAAGGCGGGAATCGAACTCGAGCGCTACGATGCCAAACTCGAATCCGAGAGGACGCGACTGTTGGGTCTTCTTGATCTGGCCGCGAAATTTTATGAAAAGGTTCTGCTGGAACATCCGGGGGCGCAAATCGCTCGCGACTACGTAAAAACAAGAGAGATTCCCGAAACCACAGCGCGAGCTTTCCGACTGGGATTCGCCCTTGATTCTTGGGATTCGCTTTCAACATTCCTTTCCGGACGCGGCCACACCCAAGATGAAATTCTGCGCGCTGGATTGGCCAGCCGACGCGAAGGGGCGCGGGGAATCTATGACCGGTTTCGCGGCCGCTTGATGTTTCCCATATCCAATGTCCACGGGCACATTGTCGGCTTTACCGGTCGGGTGCTGGATCCCAACGCAAAAGAAGCCAAATACGTCAACTCTCCGGAGACCGCGCTCTACAAGAAAGGAGCCATCCTTTATGCCCTGGATCGCGCCAGACAAGCGATCAAGCGCGCCGGATACGTTATTGTCGTCGAAGGCAACATGGACGCCGTCTCCTGCCACAAAATCGGCATGGAGCAAACCGTGGCTTCTTCCGGAACCGCGCTCACTAGAGATCAACTTAATTTATTAAAGCGCTTCACGTCGAATATCCTTATCTCTTTTGACGCCGATATGGCCGGAGAGTCGGCGGCCAAACGGGGGATTGATTTGGCGCTGTCCGAGGGATTTTCCGTGAAGATTATTCGTTTGCCATCAGGCGTCGGCAAAGATCCCGATGACTGTATCCGAACCAATCCCGAGGTCTGGAAGAAGGCGGTGGGGGGCGCGGTTTCCATCATGGAATATCTTTTCGAGATCATTCCTGCCGGAAAGGATTTGTCCACCGCGGAAGGAAAAAAAGATGTTGGAAACGCGCTTTTGCGGGAGATCATTAAACTTCCTGATCAAATCGAACAGACCCACTGGCTTGGGCGGCTGGCTTCAATGATTCAGGTGCCAGAGTCGGTCTTGCGTGAGCGACTGCCGAGCGGAAAGGAAAAGCCGGAAAGGCGGGAAGATCCTTCTCGGGCGCCGGCCGTCACGAGCAGAAGCCAGCGGTTGTTTGAAGGTTTTATTTCTCTTTTGCTTACTTTTCCCGAGCACGCGCCAGCGGCCATCGAGTTAGTTAGACCGGAAATGCTTCCCGATGAGGAAATCAGACGGTTGTATACCCACCTGATTATACGCTATACTGGTGTCTCCGGTCGCGCTTATGCCGGCGATTTTGGGCTTGAAATCGAGTTGTCACCGCTGGAGCGGCGTCTGTTGCTGCAAGGGGAGCGGGATTTTGAAGGGATGGCCCAGGCGGCCGAAAGCGAGATCCGAAAATATGCCAGGGAAGTGCGCCGTGATTTCATTGTTCGGGAACTGGCTCGCTTGCAGTCGGACATGGCCGCGGCCGAACGCTCCGGCGACAGGGGACGCGCTGATGATTTGTCCAGAAAATATCACGAATTGATGCAAACGCAGTGATGGCTCGTTGGAAATTTCTGATGGCCAAGGCAAGCAAAAAAAAGAAGGTCAGAAGACCGGTAAAACAGAAAACTCGGCCTCGCCCTAAGGCGAGAGCCGCTGTTTCGCGACCCGTCAGGGTTCGCCCGTCGAAAGTTTTACCTCCGCCGGCGGAGGCGGTCAGCGTTCTTCTGCATAAGGCCAGAGTGCGCGGTTTTGTCACCGAACAGGAAATTCTGCACGGTTTTCCTGAGATCGAGGAGTACCTTGGCGCCTACGAGGAATTTCTCTCGCTCCTGGAAGGTGTTGGGGCCCAGGTGATTGAAACCAAAGAGGGCCTGTTGGGCCGGCGGGAGGTTGAAAAAACAGTCAAAGGGAAGACCAAGTCCGCGGCCGAGGAAAAGAAGGCCGTTGACTGGAACGAGCTGGCGCAGGATTCAATTCAGATGTATCTGCGAGAAATCGGCAAAATATCGCTTCTGACCGGCGAGGAGGAAGTGGCCCTAGCCAAACGCAAGGATCGCGGAGAGAAGGAGGCGGAAAAGCGGCTGATCGAGGCCAACTTGCGGCTGGTGGTGTCCATCGCCAAAAAATTCGTGGGAAAATCACTGTCCCTCCTCGATCTCATTCAGGAAGGAAACATCGGTTTGTTCCGTGCGGTCAAGAAATTCGAGTATCGCAAGGGATACAAGTTTTCCACTTACGCCACTTGGTGGATACGGCAGGCCATCACCAGGGCCTTGGCTGATCAATCGCGGACCATCCGTATTCCGGTGCACATGGTGGAAACCATCAACCGCTTTCAGTCGGTGGAGCGCCAGCTAATCCAGGACCTGGGCCGCGAGCCCCTGCCCGAGGAGATCGCCGCCGAGATGGGCGAGGATCTGGAAAAGGTTCATTACATTATCAAGATTTCGCAGGATACGGTGTCGCTTGAAACGTCAGTGGGCGAGGATGACGAGGATTCGACGCTCGAAGATTTCATTGAGGACGTTAAAAACGTTTCGCCGGACCGGGCCGCGGCGCTGCAGCTCTTGAAGGATTATGTCCGGGACGTCATCAGGGACCTTTCTCCGCGCGAGGTGAAGATCCTCGAGATGCGCTTCGGGCTAACCGACGGTGTGACTCACACGCTCGAGGAAGTCGGCCGCGAATTCGACGTCACCCGCGAGCGCATCCGCCAGATCGAGGCCAAGGCCCTCGAGCGCATCCAGTCTCACGCCGGGATTGAAAAGCTCCGCGATTATTAAGTGGTCCCCTTTTGGGGTCACAAAAAGTGTTCGCTGTCGAAAGTTATCCACGCGGAATAACTTGACAGCGCGGGCGGCGGCCGTTACGCTTCTTCTTAGATCATTCAAATTGTCATCTCTATTCCGGGGTAGCTCAGTGGTAGAGCAGTTGGCTGTGCCATTTTAGAAGCCACAAGCGCAGCCCTCGATGGAAACATCGGGGTGTCCTCGAGGTGAATTGCTGGAAGCCTACATCCCGAGTTTCAGAGGGACACGGTAATCAGCAGCCAAGCCTGCTCAGGTTTTTTTCGCGAAAAACTTGCGCAGGAAGGTTCAGAGACTAGGGCTTAGCCCGTACCCCCACACCTTTGGCATAAAAGGTGTGGGGGGAAGCGCCTCGCACCCAAGGTCTCCGGCAACGGAGAATCCGGGTGAAGATATAGTCCATGCCCCATGGAAACATGGGGGTACCGTGTAACCAATTGGTCGTGGGTTCGAATCCCACCCCCGGAGCAAAAAGATCCACCTACGCGTGGATCTTTTTGCGTAGGGGAGCCCCGCAACTGCTTGCGGGGCGTGTGGGATGAGAAGGCCGGAGCCATGTCCGCCGAGCGATGCTGGCGAGGCGGACGGCGAGGCGCGGCCTGCGACCGAGGAGGCGGAAGCCGACGAGAGTTGTAGGCGAATCCCACCCCCGGAGCTGAAAAGCGGACTGCCTTCACGGTGGTCCGCTTTTCAGTTTCAGGCAGAGTGGGATTCGAACGGGAAGGGGAGGGAGTCGAAACGGAGCGAGAACACAATTGTTTGTGCTCGAGCCGTTGAGACCAGCGAGGCGATGTTTTGATAGAACCGCCGAGCTGTCGGGAGTCTCCCGTGGCAGTTCGAGGGGCCGGAGAGCATACAACCCGCGTTGTGTGCGTGCCCCGAGAACGGGTTGAGCGATGTGCGATAGCACCGCGAGACCCTTCAACACTAAAACCGAGGGGTTTTAGAAGCGAGCGGAGCGAGCGCGTGAGATTCCCACGCCCGGAGCCATGAGTGGACGTGTGTGGCGCCCATATGCGTCTGACCAAAGACCCATCAGGAAAGTGTTGGTTTTTACAGGGGGCTGGTTATCAGTGTCATTTTCAGCTAAAATGTCTTCACTATGATCAAGCTGCAGGAAAATCCAAATAGCATCGATTTCATCCGCGATGTTGCGGTGTATTTTATGGATTTCCTTGAAACGGATTTCCATAAAAGAAAACTTCCAAAGCGATCCATCAAGACCCGTAATAGTGACAACCTTCTTGTGGGCCTAAGCCTACAGAAGTACCCGTCATTTAAACGTATCGTTTTTGGTTTGATTAAGGATGGTTTTAAGAAAGACATGAAGATCACTATCGAGAAAGGGGTCCACAAGACCAGCCTGCCCAAGAGCCTCTTGGAACTGATCAAATTACAGGTTGGAAAAATCAACTCCGCGGAGTTGAGCGCCACGCTGGAAAAAATATCCAAAGAAGTTGAAAAACTCGGAACGCTCCATGCTGAGGAATACGATGTTGCGCTGACCAAGTCGATCGAGGTGGCAACAACACTCGTTCGAGGTGGTCTGGTACAACCGTTCGTAAATCAGATTGAGAAGCCACTACTAAACTTGGAACTAGGAAATGAAGAAAACTTGTTTTCGGTCGAAGAAGAATTATCGGCGGTCTTGATTCGACAGCTAGAGAACAAGATTTCTGAAGTGCTAAACCTTTTCCTAGCAAAGGAAAAGGTTAATATCCTCAAAGAACTCAAGTCTGTATTTCCGTTATCGGACATTAAAAGTAGTATCCTCACTTTTTTCGAAAATCTTAAAGTTGCAGACCTTTTCTCTGAGATTTTTGAAATGGACAGGAATAAAGACATTTTAGACAAACAAGAGTTTTATCTGTATTTCGGAGAGATTTCTTACGCTGGAAACAAATATCCAATTTTCTACCTGCCGTTTTCGGTGATGCGGCACGAAGAGGTGTTTGATATTGATTTTGATTCCCAAATCTACGTAAACAAAAAAGCCATAGAGTTCATCGTTCAGGAATATAATGTACAAAAAGGGACAAAGGGCAACCTCAAAACTGTTTCGGAAAGAATCATTTACCTCGGAAGTGGAAAAGATGGGATTCAGGATTATTTCCATTCAGTCCTCAGCGAATTAACCAACTTCTTTGATTTGAGCGGCGAGGTCGATTTTTTGAGCAAGGATCACAAAATCGCGAAAGGTCAGCTGGTGCGCATAACAAACGCGACTTTTGTAAACTTATTCGATAAATCCGACGAGGCCCTGGTGAATGACTATGAGGAGATTTTACAGCAGTTAGCCCAAGGCGAAGGACCGCTTGCTGGGATTTTCAGGATATTCATCGATGATTTCATCGAGAAAAATCCGATACCATTCAATCCTGAGGTGGAGGACGAGTGGGACAACACACAAACGTCGGATCGCCTCGTGCCATCAAGCCCCATTCCCTTGAACAGCGAGCAGCTTCAGATTTTGTCCGCGATGAGAAAGGATGAATGTAAGTACATCATCGTTCAAGGTCCGCCAGGGACCGGAAAAAGTCACACGATCACAGCCATCGTCTTTGACGCGATCTTGAAGAATCGTTCAGTTTTAGTGCTCTCGGACAAGAAGGAGGCTCTCGATGTCGTTGAGGAAAAAATTACTCAGACGATGAACAAAGTACGTTTCGATCAGAATTTCCAAAATCCAATCCTCCGTCTCGGTAAAACAGGTAGTACATACGGCTCCATCCTCGCCAAGAACACAATTGAGAATATCAAGGTTCACTTTAGGGCTACTAAAAAGGACTACGACGCGATCGAACAGAACATTGAGAAGCTGAAAAACTCGCTTAAAGAAGACTTGGAAGCGGAAATCCTCTCTTACGACGACGTTGATATCAATGAAATTCACGAGCTGTTTGATTTGGAGCCGGGTATCGCGCGATTTGAGGGGGCCGTCGATATCGTCGAACTTTTAGGGAGACCCGATGGAGCCACTGAGTTGGCAAGTATTAGAGAGCTAACCTCATCAATTACCAGCACGCTTTCTGCGCCGCGAATCCAGGAGGTTTTTGGCATCTTCGGACAGGAAACCTATGCCCCAACCGATATCACAAAGCTGCGGAAAGTTTTTGGATCAATATCCAGCGTCCCCCTAATCATGGAGAAGGTTCGTAGTGTCTACCCATCGGCAGATCATCGGCTGAGATCGTTTAGGAAATTATCGTCTAGTGATATTACGAAGCTGGATACCTTTCTCGGGGACTATCAAGCATTAAAATCGTGGTTGTTTGGATATTTCTTTAGCAAGAAAGGCATTGAAGAATTGAACTTGCGATTTAATAAATCCTTTCCTCTCAACGGATTTAGCGAGCCACACGAACAGCTTCACGATATCCAGGTTGTTCGCGACATACTCGCATATATCACGCAGCTTGGTGCCGATTTCGACCTCGCCACGAGAAATAAAATTGATTTTGTCACCATCTGCCATCGTTCGCTTGTCGATAATGAATTTGCAGAGGGTGTTCAGCAAGCGCATTCTATGGGCGAGAACGTTGAATTTTTGATCGAAGCACTGAACCCGATTCCTCTCACCGCCGGGAAGGCCGGTATTTCATTACAACGACCTAGCTCCTTTACAAAAAACAAGATATTAGAGATTAACGATGATGATTTTGATAAACTACTTCGCTATATCGGACTGAAGCAAAAGCTGGACACTGCTTTCGAAAATATTCCAGAACTGAATTATGCCGCCCGAAAAAAGAATTTGGAGGATCTTATTACGGCTCAGGCAACATACCTGCTCGATGGACGCCTCATCGATTTCTACGAGCACAGCCGCAATGACGCAGAAGCACTCCGAAATATTATTAGAACAAAACAGCGCTTCCCGAAAAACGAGTTTCGAAAATTAAAAGAAGCGTTTCCTTGTATACTCGCGGGTATCAGGGACTATGCAGAGTACATTCCATTGGAGCCGGAGGTCTTTGATCTCGTTATTATTGACGAGGCTTCACAGGTCAGCGTCGCACAAGCCTTTCCGGCACTGCTCCGCGCCAAGAAGGTCCTCATTTTGGGTGACAAAAAACAGTTTAGCAACATTAAGGCCGCACAGGCACGTTCTGACACTAACCGTGAATACCTGAACAGCCTCAGCGAATCGTTTAGACGCAACATATCTACGGATACGACGAAAATGGTCCGGCTCGGTAAGTTCAATATCAAAACTTCGATCTTGGAATTCTTCGAGTTCATCAGCAATTACAATATCCCGCTGCTGAAGCACTTCCGTGGCTACAAAGAAATAATCTCTTATTCGAATAAGTTTTTCTATGAGGGAAGTCTTCAGGTGATGAAGATTCGTGGGAAATCCGTCGATGAAGTAATTAAGTTCACAATCACCGAACCAGACGACAACAATGTTCCATATCAAAACACGAACATCGGTGAAGTTAATTTCATCATCTCGGAGTTACGGCACCTCCGTGACGCAGACAGGGCTGATTCGGTTGGTATTATTACGCCTCACACCAACCAGCAAAAATTGCTGATGGAAAGGATCGCCAAGCTTCCAGAGAGGGATTACTATTTTGAAAAGTTGAAACTTAAAATAATGACGTTCGACACCTGCCAAGGTGAAGAGCGCGACATCATCTACTATTCGATGGTTGCGTCTGCGCAATCGGACCGATTGTGGGGTGTATTCATAAGGAATCTGAATGACGTTGATGTCGAGGAGGATGGGCAGATCAAAGCTCAGCGTCTCAACGTCGGTTTCAGCCGTGCAAGGGAGACAATGCACTTTGTCCTGAGCAAACCAATTGATGATTTCACGGGCTCGATTGGTGATGCGTTGCGGCATTATCATTTCATTCTTGGCGAAGCGAAAAAAGAACATGGCATCGAGGAGGTTGATGCCAAGTCAAAGATGGAACCCGTGGTGATGAATTGGTTCTATCAAACGAGGTTTTGGAACGAGCATAAAGATTCAGATTCAATCGTGTTCCAACCGCAGTTTGAACTTGGAAAGTATTTACGGCAATTAGATCACACATACAGCCACCCTGCGTACAAGGTCGATTTTTTGTTGATCTATCGCGATGAATCCCATCGAGAACACAAGATTATTATTGAATACGACGGCTTCCGTGAACACTTTAAAGACATTGATGAGATTAACGAGTTCAATTATCAGCACTATTACTCCGACGGGGACGTGTATCGACAGAAAGTGCTTGAAAGTTACGGGTACAAATTCCTTAGAATAAACAAGTTCAACGCAGGCGAGCATCCCGTCGCAACATTGGATAAAAGGCTAGGCGACCTCGTGAAGGTTTATCCTAGTGGGAATCCGCTGCTCATGAATATTCATGAGACCGTCTCGAGTCTCCAAAATGGGGAAATGAAGGAATGTCCGAAGTGCAAAGAAGTCAGGCACTTGGCTGAGTTTAAGGATTCAGCTCTGCTCACGGGTTATGGTAGATTTTGCAGCTTCTGTAAGGGCATCAAGTTCCAAGCTGCGCGCGACGGCCAGAAGACGCCACCGATATTGAGTGATCAAGCTTGTCCAAGCTGTGGAGCAAAGATGGTGCTTCGGAGTGGAAGGCGTGAAAAATTCTATGGTTGCTCTAAGTTTCCGTATTGCAAGGGAACAAGAGATCACAAGGGTGTCTGACCATTGTCAGATTTGTCTCGATCTCGCCTTAAAGAACTTGAGACCCGCATTCGTCGGACTGTCCCGAAGGTGCTCCCGAAAAGCCCCCTAAGATATACACGAACTGGGGAACCAATCCCACCCCCGGAGCAAAAGGGGCGACTGCCTGTAGGCGGTCACCTCTTTTACTTTTGTGGTAGTCGGACTCTAGGGGCGCGAGAGGAACCAAGCAGCGCAGGTTCCGGTGCGTAGCGCCTAGGATCGAGTCGGAGCGAGAGAAGAGCCAACCCCAGAGCCATGAATGGGTGTGTGTGTGCCAACTCAGAAGTAAAGGGAGCGTACGGCGCGTGTTGACCGCCTTGTGGATTAAGAGTATTCTTTTCGCCGTATATGAAGCGTCTTTCGCCGCGATCAATTGATTTCCTGGCTGTGACCATTACGGGAGGAGCATGGCCGCCGGACGAAGCCACCCCATGGCCATACCGTCCGGGCTGGAAGATCGAAAAGTTTTTCCGCCAATGCAACTACGATTATTCGCTTAACGGTTCTTCGCGCGTACCGTGGACGGAGAGCGTGCTTCAGGACATCAATACGAAGGAGGGTGTCGATGGGGTGAAAAAGATCGTCGAGTATCTTCTCGACCCGCGGGACTGGGTGGGGAACGAGGAAAAACATGCCCTCCTTATTTCCGAGCTCAACGATTATTTATTTCACGACGGGTACGAAGTTGTATACGAGGCTTCGCTTCGAAGGTACGTGATGAGAGAATTGGGTGGTGAGCCCGTGATGCTTCGCGAGGCGCACAAGAGCTACTTTTTCAAACCAGCCGCGCTCGAAAAGGAGTTCGAACGTATCCTCGGTTCAATCGAGACGGACCCGCCCGACGCCGTCACATCGGCTTGCTCCCTCGTTGAGAGCGTTTGCAAGCATATTCTTGACAGGCTTGGTTTGCCACACCCGTCGCAGAAAACGATTTCACATCTCGTAAAATCCGTGATGGAACACCTGCGCATCTTGCCGGAGGGTCAGACCGACGAAGGATTCCGTCGACTTGTCGGCGGACTTCGGACCGTTGTTCACGAGATCGGCAATATGCGAAATGAGTTTGGCGATGCCCATGGACACACCGACGGCCCACAACATCTCACTCGAACGCATGCCAAGCTTGCCGTCGGGTCGGCGGCGACGATTGCGACCTTTCTCGTAGAGACGTTCGAGACGCAAATGCCGAGAGAGGAGGCAAGGGGGCCGGGGCCGGATACCATCGTCCAAGGTATCAGGGCCAAGGATATTACTTTTTGATCGCCTGTGTCTCAAACCCCCTTGAGCCTCGGATAAACGCAACTAGCCCCGGAGCCAAGAATAGCCGACGTACGCGTCGGCTATTCTTTTTGTCTCGGAGGGATTTGAACGGACGCCCGAGGAGTGCGGTGATGCGCACTCCGAAGCACTTCGGCCGACCGGAAGGGAGCGAATTTCACTCACGCCTCTTGAGGCCACTGGAATTCCAGCGTATACTCGCCGGGCTATGGGGAACGACAATGTCGTCCTGCGTTTCAGCGACGTCACCTTCCTCTACGGCGAACACCGGCCCATCCTTGATGAGGCCTCCTTTTCGGTGCGAAACGGATCGAAGATCGCGCTGATGGGACAGAACGGCGCGGGCAAGACGACGCTGTTCAAGCTCATCACGGGCGAGCTGCAACCCCGCCATCGGCGGGGCATCTTTACGACGCCGAAGGAGACGACGATTGGGGTGGCGAAGCAGGTGGTCGCCCCGGAGCACAAGGATCTCACGGTCCGTGAGTTTTTTGCGACCACGTTTGCGCAGGTTCCGTACAACCTGGACAAGCGCATCGCCACGGTGCAGGACGCGGTGAACCTCAAGACGGACCTGAAAAAGAAGGTACAGGCGTACTCGGGCGGCGAGCTCGCGCGCCTCCTCCTCGCGTACGCGCTCATCCAGGATCCGGACCTCCTGCTCCTCGATGAACCCACAAACAACCTGGACCAGGAGGGGATCGACCACCTCACGGGGTTTTTGATGATGTACGAGAAGACGGTGCTCGTCATCTCGCACGACGCCGAGTTCCTGAACGCCTTTACGGACGGCGTGCTCTACCTCGACGTCCACACGCAAAAGGTCGAACAGTACCAAGGCAACTATTGGAACGTGGTGGAGGAGATCGCCGAGCGAACTTCGCGCGAACGCATGCAGAACGCGCGCGCCGAAATGGAGATCCGCAAGAAGAAGGAGCAGGCCGAGGTCTTCGCGCACAAGGGAGGCAAACTGCGGTCGGTGGCGAAGCGCATGCGCGAGGCTGCCGAAGAGGCAGAAGAAAGCATCGTGGAGGTGCGCCGCGAGGACAGGACCATCCGGGAGTTCACTATCCCCATGCAGGAATTTCCGTATGACTTCAACGGCAAGATCCTCGACATCACGCAGGTTGGGATCATGAAGGATGGGAAGCACGTCACGAAGGAACTGAACCTCACGCTCCGCAAGGGGACGCATGCGCTGCTCGCCGGCCCGAACGGAATCGGCAAGTCAACGCTTCTTCAGCGCATCACAAACGACACGGCAGAGGGCATCACGATCGGCAAAGACGTGCGCGTCGGCTACTACAGCCAGGACTTCGCCACCCTCGACTACGGTCAAACGGCGTACGCCTGTCTCGAGGAAGTCATGGAGAAGAAGGACGAGCATATTCTGCGCGCGACTGCCGCGGGTTTCCTCTTGGACGGCAAGGCGCTTGGCAACCGGATTTCGCATCTTTCGGAAGGGCAAAAGGGACTGCTCGTCTTCGCCCACCTCGTGCTTATGAAGCCCGGACTCCTGCTCCTCGACGAGCCGACCAATCACATCAACTTCCGCCACCTGTCGACCATCGCCAAGGCCATCGACGAATTCGGGGGCGCGGTGCTGATCGTCAGCCACATCCCGGACTTCGTCGCCCAGATCCGGATCGACGCGACGATCGACCTCGGAAAACTTTGAACCTGCTGATTCCGCGCCCCGAGTACTCGGGGCTGCGCGGAGGTTCAGTCGCGCTTCTGCGTGCAATCCCGCCCCTGCTCGACGTTTCCATTCGAAGAGTGTATCCTATCCGGGAAATCGGTGTGAGGCGTGGATAAAGGTCGAGTGCATGCCAAAGCCGATACACCAGGATTATTCAACCAATGACATACAATCGTATGAACGGAACAATCAAGAGCCTGACCGAAAAGGGGTTCGGGTTCATCAGTCAGGAAGGACAGGAGAAAGATGTCTTTTTCCACTCGTCCTCCCTCGTCGGCGTGACCTTTCCCGAGCTCCACGTGGGGGACGCGGTCTCCTTCGAAGTGGAGTCGTCCGAAAAGGGTCCTCGCGCCGTCAACGTCAAGCGGGTCTGATTCGGACCCGGTAATCCAATGGAGCAAAAGCGTCCCGAGTACTCTGGACGCTTTTTTCGTCCGGCGTGAAGCAGACAGCGGTGACTGCGAAGGGATTGGTACTTGCGGTGCCGTTCGGATCAATACCACGATCGACCTCGGGAAACTTTGAGGCAATCTGGTATACTGGGTGTAGGGACCTCTGCAAAGGTCCATTTCTACTGCGCATCTCAAATTCCTGCCTGCCGGCAGGCAGGTCGGCTGCAAAATCGCAACTGCTCCTCCGCTTATCTTCCAGATAAACATCGTCGCATTTGTGATTTTTCGCTTCGAAATTTGAAATGCTCGTGACGAAAGCGACTTTTGTAGAGGCCCCTGTATGAAAATCGCCACGAATGTTCACCGTGACGCCTTTGGAGGAATAACGATCTCCAACCTGGCTCTTTTCAACTGGCTGGAGGAGAAACATGACGTGATTGTCGGCATCGAGGTGCTGATTTCCCGGCATATTCTCGGCGCGGTAATTTTTCGCCATTACGATCCGTCCTTTTTCCATCATCACATGATCAATGCCATCGACATCGTCCCCCAGAAGCCCTGGGAACGGGCCTGGGGGATGGCCAGTGCCCGCAATCGCTGGCGCGTCCTTATCGAGACCACGAAAAGGATCCTGCTCCAGGAAGCGCCGGACGTCGTGCTCTTGAATGGAACGTACTACGCGCCGTGGATTCTGGCCGTGGCGGCGCATGAGCTTGGCATCCCGACGGTCCTGCGTTATGCCGGCGTGTTGAAGCGCGAGGTCACTGGCATGGGCTACTTCGCCCGGCATCAGTTGCTCAACTACGAGCGTTGGCAGGCGTCAACCGCGGACGCCATCATTTTCCCGTCATCGCTTTGCCGAAAGGTAGTGGAGGAGGAGATTCTGGGCGCGCCGGCCAAGCACGGCGTTGTCATCCCGAACCCCGTGGATGCCGGAACACCCATACTTCGCCGCCGTGACGGGCGGTATGTGATCGCCGCCGTGGGCCGCTGGTCGCGGGTCAAGAATTTTCAGGCGTTCATCGCGCTGCACGAGGAGCTTCTCGCCGATCGCTGGCTTCACCGCGCTGTCGTGGTGACCTCCTATCACGACAAGAAATTTCCGATTCCGGAAACCATCGTGCGGCGCGATCCGATGAGCCACGACGACCTGCAGAAGTTTTTCCGTACGATCAACCTGCTGGTCGTGCCGTCTCATTTCGAGACGTTCTGCAACGTCGCCGCCGAGGCGGTGATCCTGGGGACGCCGGTCCTGATTTCTGAAAACGTCGGGTTCTCGGAAATTCTTCGGAAGGCCGGTCTTGGACGGATGGTCATTGCCAATTTCGATGATCCGGTGAAGGTCGCGGGCGCGGTGAAGCGGCTTGCCCTAACGCACATCCTCAAAAAGGAACATGCCGCCCTCGCCGCCCTGCTTGATTCCCATCGGATTCATGAGCGCATGATCAAGGTGCTCAACGGCGTACTCCGCGTGAAGCAGTGAGGTGTCCTAGCGCACCTCCACAATTTTGTAGACAACATCTTGACCGTTAATGGTATGAAGGACGCTGTCGCCGGCCTTGTGGCCGAGCAGGGTGGCGCCGACGGGGGAGAAATGCGAGATTCGACCGCGGGAGGGATTCGTTTCCTGCGAGCCGAGAATCTCATAGGTCCGCTCTTCGCCGTTCACGCGCAGTACGACGATCGAACCGATGGCAATCCTGGCCGACACGCTTGCGCCCGACGTAATGACGATGGCGCGTTTGAGGCGTTCCTTGATGGAGAAAATGCTGTCGTTGATGCGCCGCAGGTGGAACTTGGCCTCGGTGTAAGCGGCGTTCTCGGAGAGGTCGCCCATTTCTTTGGTGCGCGCCACCTCGTCGGCCGCCTTGGACCGCTCGTGTTTCAGAAGCCGTTCCAGCTCATCCTGAAGACGGGCAATGGCCGCAGCCGTGAGATGAGCGTCAGTGTCGCTCGGGCGCTGGTACTTGCGGTGCTGTTCGGACCTCCGCCGGGGAACTTGCATACCCGGGAATGATAGCGCCTGCCGCACATTGCTGCTATACCACCGCTTTGCCCAGTGTCTATTCCAATCAATAAAATGTGCTAAAATACAGTTGCATGAATAGACTTTTAATTACAACTTTTATTTTGGGATCAATTCTTGTTGCTGACTCGGTGAATGCCCAAACGATGGGCGGATTTTCCAATACCCAGGTTGATTGGGATGAAGTCGTTGAACACACGATCCGGGAAGAACAAGAAGGCAAAGAACTTTGGGACAAACTGCAGGCAAAGGAAATTGCGTGCGCCGATCTAAACGATGAGCAGTATGGAGTGCTTGGCGAATACTTTATGGGCCAAATGGCCGGAGATTCGCACGCCGCCATGAACGCCATGATGATCCAAGTGCACGGCGAAGACGGCGAGGAGCAGATTCACATTGTAATGGGTAAACGTCTTTCCGGTTGCGACACGTCGGCGGCACTTCCAGCGGGAAGTCTCGGCTGGATGCCTATGATGAATATGATGTGGGGAGGGTGGTCATCTCCTTTTAATAATAATTCAACAAACAATATGATGAATTTTGGATTCGGGCCTCTTGGCGGCTTTGGCTGGATATTTATGATTCTCTGGTGGGTCTTGATAATCGCCGGCATTGTCGCGATTATCAAATGGCTCATCAGCCAATCTCGCGGTACTCACCATAACGAAAAACCTGCCTTGCCGGCAGGCAGGTCCGCGCTTGAGATTTTGCAGGAACGATACGCTAATAGTGAGATGGATAAAAAAGAGTTTATGGAAAAGAAAAAGGATTTAAGTTAGACTGCTATGAAAATCGGCATTATCCTGCAATCCAATAATCCGGAACACATTTGGAACACGTTCCGTTTTGGCATTACCGCACTCAAAGAAGGTCATGCCGTTAAAATTAACCTCATGAACGAGGGAGTTGAGACGGAAGATATTCTTGATACCGAACAGTTTGATGTTTCCAAAAAGGTCCAGGAATTCAAAGACCTGAAGGGCGCGCTTTTGGCTTGCGAAACCTGCCTGAAAGTCCGCTCGAAATCGGAAAGTAAAGTTTGTCCGACAACTACCATGAAGGACTTGGTAAAGATGGTTGAAGAATCGGATAAAGTGCTCGTGTTCGGATAAGGAGTTTTGTTAAGCAAACGGAGTCAAAAAAGACGATCGCTCCCGCGATCGTCTTTTTTGACGTCTCGATTGCTTTACGCATCGTGCACGTTTGATTTCATATTCGTGTTTTTTCATGCGGCGTTCACCTTGTCACGCTGATGCTCTCGCCCAGTTCGGCGCCGCAGGCGATGACCTCAACTCGTCCGCTAGCTCGGCTTCTTATGGCGTAATACGTCTTAGTATCGTCACCAAACCTTTCGTCAACGGGCATCTGTGACAGATACCCATCAACCAAACTGTTTCGCAGATCCAGACAAACGTCGTTGGTGGCGGCGCCCCCGCTATATCCGACAGTAACGCTTTTTAATTCAGGAGAAAGCGAAACGTTATCTGTTTCAAAAAACGCTTTGTACTGGAAATATTGCGTACTGGAAACATTGATCAAAGCCATAGTCGGAGGATTGACCGAGGTGCTTGCGAGTTCGGAGTAATAAGTGGAGGTTGCGCCGTTTGGTCCGATAAAAGACTCTCCGACGCAGGCCGAATCGTCACAAGATCGAACCTGAAGATTTAGCCGCAAGGCGCCGCGCTTGTAAAGATCGGATATTTCCGTGGCCGAAAGGGCGCGGTTGTAAACCGCGACTTCGTCGATTCTGCCGTCCCAAAGTTCCGCGAATCCGGGGTTACGGCCAATAGTTAAAACAGTGTCGCTGGTGTCGTATCCCGGCCCGGAACCCAGACTGGTTGAAACGCCGTTTTTGTAGAAATAAATGTTACTAGCGTCCCAAACGCCACAAACATGCTGCCAAGTGCTGGCATCAACCGAAACACCAGTTGACCAATAAGCGCTGCCGGTCGCCAACCGCCAGGTAGATACCAGACGATCGATGGACCAGTCATAACCGCCATTATCGGTTGAGATCAGATCATGATCGCCGGCGCTGGTGCTGGCCGGGTAAGCCCAGGCGCAAATTGTCAGCAGTTGGCCGGATGATTGATCGACGTTCAATCCTGTAGTGATGGCGTCGTTGACGCCATCAAATGAAGTGGCGGTATTTAATTTCCCGCTGACTCCCGCAGTCGGACAGGTAGCGCCGGCGCACGAGCCGTTATTGCCATTGCCGGAAGTGTCGGCAAAACTGGTTGAACTGACAACATCATTTAAATGCATCAGTAACTGGTTGCCGGTCAGATTGGCATTGCCCGTCGGATAGCCGGATTCAGATTGGCTGCTGTTAGGCAGTTCTTTATACAACGGCCGTTGCGGCAGCCAAGAGATAACGTTCCAGTCAATGATTGAACCGGCATCCTTGACGTTAGATGAAAAATCGCCGGAACCTAAAGCTTGACCGGCAGCGGTCAGCTCCAGCCAGTTGTTGCCGCTGTCCCACTGAGTATTGTTCATCGTGCCGGCCGCGAACTCCGCTGATTCATCGTCTATGAATGTCAATCCGCCGCAGGCGATAGTGCAGCCGCCTGTAGCCGTTCCCAGCATTCGGAGCGTGGTGTCAATGCCTGATGGCAGAACGCTGTTATCCGTCGCGTATTCCAAAACCGCTTCGAGAATGGATCTTACTTCCGACCAGCGCGAGGAGTTTCTGGCCTCAGCCAGCCGCCTTACCGGATCAACGGCGACAAAAATCACCGCCGCCAAGACGGAAATGATAGTCATGACTATCAACAGTTCAATCAATGTAAACCCAGCGTCATTATTGAATTTTTTTGGTTTCATGCGGCGTTTATCTCGTCACGCTGATGATCTCGCCCAGTTCGGCGCCGCAGGCGGTAACCTGCACCCGTCCGCTAATCCGGCTTCTTATGGCGTAGTATGTTTTGGTATCGTCGCCCCATCTTTCGTCAACGGGCATCTGTGACAGATACCCATCAACCAAACTGTTTCGCAGATCCAGACAGGCGTCGTTGGTAGTGCTGGTGGCTCCGCCGCCGTATCCGATGGTCGCGCTTAAAAGTTCCGGTGAAAATGACGAGTTGTCCGTTTCGAAAAACGTCTTGTACTGGAAATATCTCGTGCTGGAAACATTGGTAAGAGCAAAGGAGGGGAGACTTGGTGATGAACTGTTCAACTCGGAATAGAAAGTGGAGGTCGTTCCGTCCGGACCGATCAAAGTGTCTCCGGCGCAGAGCGAGTCGTCACAGGCCCGGACATGGAACTTGAGACGCACGGCGCCGCGCTTGTAGTGGTCGGAGACCTCGGTGGGCGACAGAACGCGATTAAAGACGGCGTATTCGTCCAGGGTTCCGCCCAGGGCTTGGGTGGAATCGAAACTTCCTCCAACCGAATCCTGGTCCTGCGCGATTACCAGTGAACCGGCTCCTCCGATCGAGGTGCCGGTGGCCAAGGTTCCGGAAAAAGACGAAACGCCGTCCTTGTAAACCCTGACGTTTCCGTCTGAACTCTGCCAGGTAACGGCCACATGGTGCCAGACGTTATCGTTAACCGCGACACCGCTGGCCGTGGACACCGCGCCTCTGTAAATGGTCAGGTTAGAGCTGTTGAAAACCAGCCAGGTGTTATCGGACGAAGTCGTGGCATAGGATGAAATTCCGTCGCTGCTGTCACTGGTTTTGATCCAAAATTCCGTGGTGATGGAGGTAGTAGGGAAACTGACCGCGGGATTTTTGATGACATAATCAGTGATCGTCCCACCCGGGAAGCTCCTGCCTCGGTTGAGTTTGGCGGTGACAATTGAGCTGCCGGTTGCCGTGCCGCCATTGCCGGTTCCTGATGAGTCAGCCGCCGCTGTTCCTGCTGATTCATCCAGATGCCAAAGCACTCTATTGCCGGTCATGTTGGCGTTGCCAGTCGCGTAATCCGTCTCCGACAGCGCGCTTCCGGGCAGATTCTTGTAGAGCGGCCTCTGTGGTACCCAAGAGATAACATCCCAAGAAACAACGCTGCCTGCGTCTTTTATTGTCGAAGTAAAATCTCCGGACCCCGCGATTTGACCTGCCGCGGTTAGTTCCAACCAGTTATTGGCACTGTCCCACTGCGTGGCGTTCATTGTGCCGGCGGTAAACTCTGACGACTCGTCGTCTACGAGGGTTACTCCTCCGCAGGCGACGGTGCAGCCGCTTCCGGCGGTTCCCAGCATCCGAAGCGTGGTATCAATGCCCGTTGGTAAAAAGTCGTTGTCCGTGGCGTATTCCAAAACCGCCTCGAGAATGGATCTTGCCTCGGCCCAGCGCGAGGCATTTCTGGCTTCAGCCCGCCGTCGTATCGGATCCACGGCAACCAAAATCACTGCTGCCAAGATGGAAATAACTCCGATAATGATCAGCAGTTCGATCAGGGTGAACCCGTTCCTTGATTTTTTGATCAGCATATCCAGCGATCAAATGATACCTCAATTTGACATTTTTCTCACGAGGGTATTTGATATATACAATTATGCGAAAGGGGATTGCCTTGATTATTTCACTTCTTCTGATCTTTTCCGGCGCCGTTTTTGTCCGTGGCGCGGCTGGATTGGCGCACGATGCTCACGCCGGTTCAATGGCCGCCGACGCTTGCGGTGACCAAGGATGCGGAAGTTCATCGCAAGATGCCGGGCAATCCTGCGCCAGGCACTGTCTTTCAATGGGCATAACCGAAGCCGCCGGCGCTTTACCAGTCGCCTCCGTTGTCCTGGGAACGGCTTTGGTCTTCGTACTGGCGCTGGTTGCGCCTTTTGGTACGAGTGGAGGCCTTCATCAAAAATTCAGGGGTCATTTAGAAAAAATCCTCCTGCGTCGCCGTTTGGCGTCAGTTATTTTGATCAATTAAACCGGGCTGTCAGCCGCTAAATTACGGTTGTGCTCGGTTTTTCTATTATCTTTAAATAAACCTATGCCAGAATTGCGACTGTCGGTCGCTGAATTGAACAAAGAGAACGCCCAACGCTTCGAAGAAGCCATCGGTTCCGTTCCCGGTGTGGAGCGCGTGGATACCTGGAGAGGCGGAGCGTTAATTGTAGCTTCCGATGACTCCGCGCTTGTCGCGTCCTTAAAAACGGCGCAAGCCGCCGACTTTAAGGCGCGTCTCGACGGAGACGGCGTGCCAAGCGGCGAATCCACGGAAGTACGTCATCTCAAAGTTGACGGGATGACTTGCCATGCCTGCGAAATCAACATTGAACGCGGTCTGCGGAAAATTGACGGAATACTCAAAGTTGACGCCGACGCGGCCCGCGGGATGGTGAGAATCGTCTGCCAGAGCGAGCGTCTAGCGGACTTGGATCCGATCAAGAATGTTCTTAAAGAGAAAGGGTATTCGTTGCGAGATGTACGAAATGTAAATGACCGCGAATCCTCAATCACGATGGAACGGCCGTCAATGCTTCGGTTGCTCTGGCTTTTCGCGGTCGTGCTTGTGGCTGGCGCGGCTCTGACCAGACTGGGCCTGTTGGGGACAAGCCCGGAAATCGGCCAGAAGGCCGGATTTCTGGCGGCATTGTTTGTCGGACTGGTGGCCGGGACGTCATCTTGCTTGGCGGTATCCGGCGGACTTCTGCTCTCATCGGCCGCGAAATTCAACGCCCGCTGCGCCAACGCCTCGCCGGCGGTCCGCATGCGTCCGGTTTTCCTTTTCGTCGCCGGAAGGGTCGCTTCCTACGGCCTTTTGGGAGGGATTATTGGGGCGGCCGGAAAGGCGCTTTCTCCGTCTCCGGCCATGACCGGCATCATTACCGCCTTGGCCGCCGTCTACATGCTCGTCATGGGGTTGGATATGCTGGGAATGGCCCCGGGTTGGCTAAAACGCCTGCTGCCGCGTCTGCCGAAATCATGGAGTCACCGGATCATGGACGCCGAAGGGAAAACTCACCCGGCTGCGCCTTCTCTTCTGGGCGCCGCCACCTTCTTCATTCCTTGCGGTTTTACTCAGGCCTTCCAGCTCTACGCACTGGCCTCTGGAAATTTCCTCGCCGGCGCCTCCACTTTGGCTGGATTCGCCCTAGGCACGGCGCCGGCCTTGCTGGCTCTGGGTTGGGCCTCGAGTTCGTTCAAGGGAAAACTGGGTAAGATCTTCTTCCAATTCTCGGGCGCCACGGTGATCATGCTGGGCCTGTGGAACATTGGGAACGGACTCACGGTTGCCGGTTATCCATTGCCGAGACTGACGCTGGGAGGAGGAGAGAATGCCGCCGCCGCCGAAGCAGACGGGGCGCCGCCGATCATTGACGGCAAACAGGTGATCAAGATGACTGTCGGCGGAACAGAGGCGGCTTACGATCCTGATAATTTCACGGTCCGCGCCGGAGTTCCGGTGCGCTGGGAAATCACCGCGGTTCGGGCCGGCGGGTGCTTGTCGTCGCTCATCGCTCCGAAGTTCGGAGTACGCACTCTTCTTAAGAAGGGGAGCAATGTCGTTACCTTCACTCCGGAACAGCCCGGAAACTATTCGTTTAGTTGCGGCATGGGCATGTTCAGAGGAACGATCGCGGTGGTTCAGTAATCGAATCATTATGAAACTCAACAAACGAATCAAACAAGTCATGATGGCGGCCGGTGCCGTGGCCGTCGGCTGGGGAGCCGTTACCTTGATGACACCCGCCACGGAAAACAGTCCTAACGGGGATTCAACGCCGATTCAGGCGATTGTTTACCGTTCGCCTACTTGCGGCTGTTGCGGTAATTATTTCTCCTACCTCAAGAAAAGCGGCTTCGAGGTCGAGACAGAGTGGGCCCAAGACAATGAGGAAAGGCGGACGCGTTTCGGCATTCCCAATGACCTGGCCTCCTGCCACACGACGGTGGTCGGCGATTACGTCATTGAGGGCCATGTGCCGGTGGAAGCCATCCGCAAACTGCTGGAGGAGAAACCGGCTCTGCGGGGCATTGCCATGCCGGGAATGCCGTCTGGTTCGCCGGGCATGCCTGGAGCAAAACGCGGAGAATTCGTGATCTACGCCATAAACAAGGAAGGCGCCGAAGATGTGTTCATGAAGATATGATCAAACGAATTGCCGCGGTTATCGCCGCTGTCTTCATCGCGGTAGTTCCCAGACAGGCGCTGGCTCACTGTCCTTTGTGCACTGCCGGCGCCGGCGTTGCCGCGGTGGCTGCTGTCTATCTGGGAGTCAATCCGCCGACTGTCGGGTTGTTCATCGGCGCCTTTGCCGCGGCCTTGGGTTTGTGGATCGGGCGTCTCGTCAAGCGCTCATACTTTCCGCATCAGACCAAAGCCATCGCCGCCTTCTCTTGGGTGACCACCGTCTTTCCCTTGGCACGCCTCATACCCGACTACTCGTCGGTGTATCTTACGCTTGCCGGCGATTACGGTTCGCTTCTCAATCGCACCTACGTGTATAATCGTTTCACGCTGGGCGGATTATTGGGCGGACTATTGGTCCTCTTGGCCCCCGCGACGAGCCGCGCCTTGACGCGAATTCGCGGAAAGAATTTCCCTTTTCAGGGAATGATTCTGACCTTGGGCTTGCTTCTGGCAGCGGCCGCCATGATTGAATTGTCAATATGATGACTCTAACTCTGACGGTGTTATTGTCGGTGACGTCACTCTTTGCCGTTTTCTTGGCTGCAAAATCGCTCTTGAAGATAAAGATCTGCCCGCTCTGTGCCGGGGTCTTTATCACCTGGACGGCTTTATTAGTTATGAGCTGGCTGGGATATGCCGTCGACCGGACGATTGTCGCCGTGCTCGTCGGGGAGAGCGTTGTCGGCCTCTATCATCTGGCTGAAAAGAAATTCAAAGAGGAATGGGGAGTGTTTCGCCTGCCGTTTCTGCTGTCACTGACCTTGGCCGCGATTTTTTTGCTCGATGCGGAACGGCGGCCACTCTCGGCGATTGTTTTTCTCGCCATCCTGTGGCTCTTGCTGGCCTTGGTCCACGCTTGGCGGAATTATCCCGCAGGGCGCGGCTTGGTCAAAAAATTAATTGCCTGCTGTCGCGACCTGCCTGCCGACAGGCAGGCTGGTAACGGCGGCTAATATCAAAGAACAGATATGACCTATCACGAAAACGAGGAAAAAAAAGAGAAGGCTGTCCAAAAAAATCTTGAATTGACCATCCCTTGGAAATGGATTGCCATCGCCGCCACTGGATTGTTCGTCGGCAACGCTTTTTTGGGGCTGGATTTCCGTTCCTTAATTAACTTCAAAAAAACGACGGCAAAAACCAATACTCCGGTGCAAACGGCGGCGGCACCCAAAACCGAAGAAGTGTCAATTGATCAAAATCAGATCCTGCCGTCACAGGGCGTTGCGCTTCCGGTTCGCTGGGGTGATCTGGGCAAGAAGCTTGTCGCCGCTGGAGCCATTGACGCGGAAAAATTCGAAGCGCTTTACGCCGCGCGCGGCGGTTTGGGAGAGGAGGGAAAAGCCCTGCTCAATGGCGAGGATAACGGCAATCTGACCATCAATTCCAAGAATTCCGGTCTCTTGCTTAATTTGCTGTGGGCTTTTGGTCTGGCCAACAAAAATGCCGTCCTTGATGAAGGGCCGATGCAGGATCCTAAGTACGGCGGCGCTGGAAAATTCGCCTCCACCGGAGGTTGGAGATTGGCCAAGGGTGACGCCATGGAGCATTACAGTAAGCACGCTTTGATCGCGCTCACCACCGAAGAGCAGGACCTGGTCAATCGCGTCTCGCTCAACATTTACCGCCCTTGCTGCAACAATCCCACCTACTTCCCGGACTGCAACCACGGAATGGCCATGTTGGGACTCCTTGAACTTATGGCCAGCCAAGGGATCGGCGAAACGGACATGTACAAGATCGCCCTCAAGGTCAATTCCTTCTGGTTCCCTGACACATATCTGACTATGGCCAAATACTTCAAGACCAAGGGAATTGATTGGACAAATGTCGATCCGTTGGAAGCCCTCGGTCCCAAATACTCCAGCGCTTCGGGATTCCGCGACATACTGGCCGAGGTTGAGCCGGTTTCCGGGAGCGGCGGCCAGGGTTGCGGGGCGTGAAGACGGAGCTCCGCGGTGATATACTTGGGCGGTGAAAAGACACAAAAATTATCACGTCTTCAAAGCGCCCGACCATTACCGATTGGGACTCGCTCTGGGCCGGGAGCTCGGGCTTTATCTGCGACAGACACTGCGCCGGGAATCCCGGAAAGGCAGTTGGAAGAAAAAGGTTGAAAGGGCAGTCAAATATCTTCCTTACGCCCGCAAATTCCTGCCACGGTACATTGACGAATATCAGGGTTATGCCCGGGGCGCCGGCGTGGCTTTCCTTGATATGTGGACAGTGGCTCTGGACGACGAGCTCGGAGGTGGACGCGAAAAGTGCACCACAATCATCACCAACAGCGGACGGCTGATTAGCCATAATGAGGATTGGGAGGCGGGGTCGGAAGATCGTCTCTGCGTTGTTCGAAAAACAGTCGGCCGGCTGACCACTTTGGAACTGTTCTACAAAAACACAGTCGGCGGAAACGCCGTGGGCATCAATTCTCGGGGTTTTGTCCATGCGGTAAACGAAATGCACGCGGAAAAACGATTAGGCGTTCCTCGAGACCTGATTGCCCGCTGGTTGGCTGATTCCTCCTCGCCCGAAAAAGACTTTTGGCGGTTTGCCCGGATGAGGCGCTCGTCTGGCGACAACCATATCTTCGTCGGTCCGGATGGAGAGATCTGGAATATCGAATCCACGGCAGGCAAACAGACGATGATTAGACCTCCGACGCCGTTTGTCCACGCCAATCATTATCTGACCGGCCTCAAAAGATTCCAGACGCTTCCGAGCGGAGGCCGAAAACCTCCCAGCACCCTCCCCAGATATTCATTCGCAAAATCGACGGCGCGCGAAAAAATGACCGTTGATCAGCTTCAATCCCTGGCTGATGATGAATCGCAAGGCATTAAAAACAGCCTGACCAATGAAACCACCATCGGAAAGATGATTGTTGATCTTGATGGAAGGGCGGCTTGGATCTGGCTGCGGCGCGAGAAATCCAAGGGCTGGATTAAATACGAAATTGATTGGATAAAGTAAAAAACACTATGCCGCGCCATTTAATGCCGGTTGGCGAATCAAAACGAAAGGAATCCTTCGCTGTCTATATTCGTAACTTCATCTTCGGGGTGGAGGACAGCCTGGTTTCCACCGTGGGTCTGCTCTCCGGAGTGGCCGTTGCCGGCATGTCGCGGGAGAATATCTTCATGGCCGGCACGGTGCTTATCTCGGTAGAGGCGTTCTCCATGGCCGTGGGGAGCTATCTCTCGGAACACTCGGCCGAGGAATACATGAACGGCTCATCCACCGGCGTCCGACAGCCGCTGCTTGCCGGAGTGATCATGTTCTTCTCTTACTTTCTGGCTGGACTTCTGCCTCTGGCTCCCTACGCCTTCCTCGAACCGGGAGCGGCACTGCGGCTATCCATCGGAATTTCCTTGGCATCGCTTTTCGTCTTAGGAGCGGTTGGCGCCAAGGTCTTCAGGATCAGTATTTTGCGCCACGGATTGGAAATGCTGATCATCGGAGGAGTGGCCATTGCCGTCGGAGTGCTGGTGGGGAATCTGGCCGGAAGATTCTAACGAACACTACAAACTTTATGGAAAAGAAAACCTTCGAAATCAAAGGAATGCACTGCGCGTCTTGTGTCAGAACCATTGAAGGCGCGCTTAGCCGACTGCCCGGCGTGGCCAAGGCCAGCGTCAACTTGGCGACGGAAAAGGCGCAGGTGGAGTTCGATCCGGTGCGGGTGACCTTGGAACAAATGACCAAGTCGGTCAAGGATGTGGGCTATGATCTCCGACCTCCGGCAGCCGAAAAAGTCAACCCGCCCATGGGCGCGTCCGGACACGACCATGCCTCCATGCTGCGCGAGATGGAGCAGGCGGGGATGAAACGTAAGCTTTGGACGGGGATTCTGCTTTCCGTTTTGATTGTTCTTGGAAGCTATCCCGAGTACTTGACGTTCATCCCCAAAGCGTTGACCGATCCTTTCGTCCTTCTTCTCCTGACGATCCCCGTTCAGTTCTGGGTTGGGAGCACCTTCTATTCCGGACTCAAACTGCTCGTTCGTTATAGAAAGGCGGACATGAACACGCTGGTGGCCGTGGGCACGCTGGCGGCCTTCGGCTACAGCGTCGTGGCCACCCTTGCGCCGCAATTCCTGACCCAAGGCGGGATGAAAGCGGGACTTTATTACGACACCTCGGCGGTGATCATCACCCTCATTCTTCTCGGCCGGTACTTGGAATCGATCGCGCGAAAGCGGGCCAGCGAGGCCATCAGGAAACTTCTTGGTTTGCAGGCCAAGATCGCCCACCGCGTCGTTGACGGAAAAGAGGAAGATGTTCCCATCGAGGAAATCAAGGTTGGGGATATTCTGCGCGTCAGACCGGGTGAGAAGATGCCTGTTGACGGACACATCATCGAGGGCGCCTCGGCCATTGACGAATCGCTGGTTACCGGAGAATCGCTTCCGGTGGACAAGACAGTCGGCGATTCGGTCATCGGCTCGACTGTTAACCAGCAGGGCGCATTAACCATGAAGGCCTCCAAGGTCGGCAGTGACACCGTTTTGGCGCAGATCGTCCGTCTGGTCGAGCAGGCGCAAGGCAGCAAGGCGCCCATCCAAAGGCTGGCCGACTACATCGCTTCGATTTTCGTGCCGATCGTCTTTGTCATCGCCGCCCTGACCTTCATCGTCTGGATGGTTTTCGGACCGGCGCCGGCCTTCACCTTCGCGCTCATCAACACGGTGGCCGTGCTCATCATTGCCTGTCCTTGCGCCATGGGTTTGGCCACCCCCATCGCCATCATTGTTGGAACTGGAAAAGGGGCGGAGATGGGAGTGCTCATTAAGGACGCGGCGGCTCTGGAGACGGCCCGCAAGCTGAAGGTTATCGTTTTCGATAAAACCGGAACGATTACCAGGGGCAAGCCGGCGGTAACCGATGTCCTCGATGGGGATTCGGACGAAATACTCCGGCTGGCCGCCTCGGCCGAACAGAGGAGCGAACATCCGCTGGCCCGCGCTGTTGTGGACGCCGCCCGAGAGCGCAAGTTGACTCTGACCGATCCCAGCGCCTTTGAGGCCGTAACCGGAGCCGGCATTCGAGCGACAGTCGAAGGATCGCCGATACTCATCGGAACGCGAAAACTGATGCTGGAGAGCGGGATCGCCGACACCGGCTGGGATGAAAAACTTAAACCGCTTGAAGAGCAGGGCAAGACTTCAATTCTTGTCGCCAGGGACGGACGGGTGATCGGCATCATTGCCATTGCCGACACCATCAAGGAAACATCAAAAGACGCCGTTCTGCGGCTCAAGCGCCGCGGGCTCCGGCTGGTGATGCTTACTGGAGATCACGAGCGCGTGGCCCGAGCCATTGCCGGACAGGTGGGAATCGAGGAATTTCACGCCGAGGTTTTGCCGGCCGACAAGGTTCAGGTCATTAAAGATCTGCAAGTCATGGGTCTTAAGGTGGGCATGGTCGGGGATGGGGTGAATGACGCCCCGGCGCTGGCGCAGTCTGACGTCGGATTCGCCATCGGCACCGGTTCGGACATCGCCATGGAGGCTGGGGACGTGACGCTAATGCGCGGCGATCTGCGGGCCGTGGCTGATGCCATCAGTCTCTCGGCCGCCACCATCAAAAACGCCAAGCAGAATCTGGTATGGGCTTTCGGCTACAACGTCGTGCTTATCCCGGTTGCCGCCGGCGTTCTTTACCCCCTAGCCGGAATTTTATTAAATCCGATCCTGGCGGCCGCGGCCATGGCCTTCTCGTCGCTCTCCGTGGTCGGAAACGCGCTTCGACTAAAGAAATATCGTCCTCGTTAGCGAAAAGCCCGGGTCAGTCCCGGGTCTTTTCAAAATGTCGGAAATGAGGTAGGATTCCAACTCAATATTCTTCGAGCGAAGTCGAGAAGTTCTCGACTCGTCCCCCGAGTACTCGGGGTCCTCGCTCGAACAATAAATACAATGCTATGGAAATCCTTCTTATTAAAGAAGACATTCTTAAAGTTCCGGCCGATATCTTGGTAGTCAATCTCTTTGAGGGAGTAGAAAAGCCGAGTTCCGCCTACGGCGGGATTGGTCGCGCTTTGGGAGGCATCATCAGCCAAGAAATAAAAGACATCCATTTTCAAGGCAAAGAAGGAGAAATGTTTACAATTTCCACCGGTGGAAAGATTAAAGCCAAGCGCGTGTTGGTGGTTGGTCTTGGAGACCAAAAATCGTTTTCGGATGAAACAATCCGTCGCGTTTATGGAACCGTGATTAAAAATCTTCGTGGAAAGGAAGTGAAGACCGTTGCGGCGATTCTATACGGCGCTGGTATCGGAGGGCGGTCAGCTAAAGATGTTGCTTCCGCGTTGATCGAAGGGGCATTACTGGGCTCGTACGATTTTTCAAAATATCGGGGCAAGGAATCAAAGAAGTCCGAGGATAAGAACATCCGCGAACTCATCATCATCGAGAATGACGCGGTAAAAGCGCGTGCCGTCGCCCAGGGTGTTGGTGATGCGAAACTGGCGGCCGCGGCGACGATCTATGCCCGCGACCTAGTCAATGAACCGGCATCAGTCTGCGTGCCCAGTCACCTGGTTGAGCACGCTCGGGCCATCGCTAAAGGCAGCCAGGGCAAGGTGCGCGTCAAGATTTTTGATCGTGAGGAGATACAGCGCCGGGGAATGGGAGCATTCTTGGCCGTAGCCCAGGGCACCAGTGAAGCGCCGTACTTCATCCATCTCACCTACGCTCCACGCGGGGCCAAGAAGCGGATTGCTTTGGTCGGCAAGGGAATTACCTTTGACTCGGGCGGACTGCAGATTAAGCCAGGCGATTCGATGGCCACCATGAAACTCGATATGTCGGGGGCCGCGGCGGTTTTGGGGGTGTTTTCAAAAATTACAGAGCTCGCTCCGCGGGCCGAAGTGCACGGGATTATTGCCGCCACGGAAAACATGCCCGGACCCGGGGCTTACAAGCCGGGTGACATCTGCCGAGCATTGAACGGTAAAACCATTGAGATCGGACACACCGACGCTGAGGGCCGGGTGACTCTGGCCGATTCGCTGTCCTACGCCGTTCGGCTCAAACCTGACGCGATTATTGATCTGGCAACGCTTACCGGCGCCTGCATGGTGGCCCTGGGGGAGGAGATCACGGGGCTTATGACCAACAACCAAAAACTCGGCGCCAAACTCCGGGAATGCGCCGAAGAGTGTGGCGAGAAAATCTGGGAATTGCCGCTGGCGCCGGAATATAAACCCTTGATAAAGGGAACCCATGGCGATATCAAAAACTCGGCTTCCGGACGCTATGGCGGCGCCATTACCGCCGGACTTTTTCTCCAGGAATTTGTCGGGGAGATTTCCTGGGCGCACTTGGACATAGCCGGCCCGGCCTGGGCCGAACGCGACACCGTGCCCTACATCCCCAAAGGCGGCACCGGCCACGGAGTCAGGACGCTGATCAAATATCTGCAGAGAATATAAAAAACCACTCCGCTAAGCGGGGCGGTTTTTTTAATATCGATTACGCTTTCCCTAGCGTCGTCTGTCCGGGTTCCCATTCGATGGGGCAGAGCTCGCCGCTCTGGAGGGCATGGAGGGCGCGGAGAGTTTCCTTAACCGAACGGCCGACCGATCCGGCGGAGATGAGGGCGTAGCGGACGACCCCCTCCGGATCGATGATGAACAGCCCGCGCTCGGACGATCCGTCGTCCTCATTCAACACATCGTAGTCGCGGGAGACGCGCTGGGTAGTGTCGGCGAGGACCGGATAATCGACCATGGACAGGTCGCGTTCGAACCAGGCCTTGTGGCTCCATTCGGAGTCGGTCGAGGCGGCGACCACTGAGGCGTTCAGCTTTTCGAATGCATCGCGGTTCGCGGCGAATCCTTTGAGTTCCGTGGGGCAGATGAACGTGAAGTCGCGCGGATAGAAAAAAAGTACGAGCCATTTTTTCCGGAAGTCCGCGAGGCTAGCTTTATGGAACTCACCTTTATGATACGTTGTGACGTTCTTCCAATCAGGCGCTGGTTTGCCGATGCGGATCATAGCAGTTAGGGTCTAGTGAATAGGGAATAGTTATTTGATTAATTTGTCATAAATTTCTTCCGCTGACTTCCAATTGACATTGCTCATGTAATCCTCGATGTATTTCTTCCGGTCGCTGCCGAAATCGATGAAGTAGGCATGTTCGTAAACGTCGAGAACGAGCAAGGGAATGGCGCCCCACATGCCGCCTTGGTTGTGGGCGTCGCCGACGTAATTATGCAGTCGTCTGTCATTGGTGTCGTAGGCCAGCACCACCCAGCCGCGGACAGCTAAGCCGCAGGCCTTGAACTCGGCTTCCCACTTTTCGGCGGCCCCCCATTCTTTTTCGATGGCGACCGCCAGCGCGCCGGACGGCTTGCCTCCCTTGCCACCAAGGGCCCCGAAATAGGCCTCGTGGAGCACAACCCCGTTGCCGGCAAAGGTTTCTTCGACTTTGAGCGACCGCAGGTCCGAGTAGGTCTGATTAGCCGCAGCAAGATCAACGCTTTTCAGCTTTTCTTCAATCTCGTTGCGTTTGCCGACGTATCCGGCGTAGAGCTTGCCGTGATGAATCTCCATGGTTTTCACCGAAATTCCCTTAAGATCCGAAAAAGGTAGCGGCTTGACTACGTAGGGCATAAGTTTTGTAAAGAGTAGTTAAAACATTCAATGATACGATAAGCGTTGCGAACGAAATCAGCAAGCTTACCGCAGTAGATACTAGCAAACGGTTACTGTAGGACCGTCCGCGGAGCTGGTCGTTCGTGTCGCTGTTGGATAGCAAACACCAGCTTCAGCCGCCGGTCAATCTCGCGTTTGAGGAGGAGAGGATTGA
>Ga0209542_10003302_pt1 | contig 34689 bp, 43 predicted proteins | sample RifCSPhighO2_01_FD_184028 | JGI IMG/M metagenome (GOLD analysis project Ga0209542, IMG submission 184028) | Soil microbial communities from Rifle, Colorado - Rifle CSP2_plank highO2_0.1 (SPAdes) (version 2) | ecosystem: Environmental > Terrestrial > Deep subsurface > Rock core/Sediment ...
CCGACCCTTCTCCTGTGCCATACTTAGGGTCGTATTTTTTGTATGTTTTGAAAAACTTGATTACCTTATCCTTAGCTTCTGGGTTTAAAATTTTGTATCCCTCGTCGGCAAGCACCAATCTTTCCCAGAGTAACACATCTTCTTTTTTAGCCTTTATTTTGGCTTCTTGTTCTTCAAGTTCCCTCATCTCTTTGTCTGTAAGAAAATCTGGTGCAGTGAAACTATTTTCAGGTTTCATAGTTTCTTCGTCGGGCTTAAACCCATCAAGGCTTTGGGATGAAATCGGTTCCATAGTTTTCGGAGGTACTACGACTGTTTGCTTAAAAAAGTTCCAACTAAAAGGGTTCCACCAAGATGCGTAGCTTACTGTTGGATAGGCGAATGTTATGAGTATCGCTGTAAATAAAATCTTTTTCATATCTCTGTGTTAATTTCGGCTTAAGACAAAGGTGGTAACCCCCAGTGCCATAAATAACCCACCACCAATCACTGCGCCAAGAGATGATCCGCTATCTATGCTTGCAAATATACCCAGAAAAACCGCCCAAACTCCAATGAGTATTGATAAACTCCCTAGAATTTTTGTGAATGTGTTCATATTTTTATTTTAAGTTCTACTTTGGTTATGGACAACCGAGTTATCCGCATTACCTCCTTCGTGTCGTCGTTTCCATCGATCTTTGTTCTCTTGTGTGTGCGTTATGCAGTTTTCGTCTGTGCAATTAACAGCAAGGCATTTTGCGCAAAGAGGTTCGTCGCAGAGGCATATTTTTGTAGAGCCTGAATTTTTAGTATTTTTTAAACTATCAACGAGGTTTTGCAAATCTCTATAGAAACTATAACCCCAGAGCACTTTATCTGTTTCTCTTAAGGTGCCTAGATTAAATTGTTTTTGTATCGCAAGACACCACCCTCGGTACTCGAAGTATTTTTCTGGTGTCCAGTTGTCTGGGTTTATCTTTATTTCTTCTTCATTATAAATATCTTTGATTGAATCTACGGCTCGATAGTCAGCAATAGTAAAGTCTTTAGGGAAGCAAACAGACAAAACAGCAGAAGCAATGGGTATCCCTATCCCATCGATATCAGTAAGTAGTGCTAGTCTTTCTTTGTCGTCCTTTGTTTTAAAAATATCATTTGTTAGTTCTTCGATAGATTTCTTCGATTTCAAAATACCCTTTAAAACTTTCGTTTTTGACCTGTTGGATTTCCAAATTATGATTGAAAAAAATTCTTGTTCAGTTAGGCTTTTGTTGGATTTAAAATTCTCACTAATCTCATTAAAAAGATACTCTTCTAAAGAATAGTATTGTTCGTAGGTGTTTAAATTTTCTATAGTTTTTTGCATACAAAAAGCCCACCACATGAGTAACGACCGAAATCGTTCATACAAGTTTCCCTGTATGGCCCGGAAAGACAACCCCATATGATGGGTTTTTTACGTCTTTCCGGGACTTTTTCGCCATGCCACTGATTACTCAAGGGTTTAGGCTACTTCTTTATTCAGTTGTACTTAAATCCTAACAGTTTTACGGTTGAATGGGAAGAAATCTGGTTTTTACGTTGTTTTTGGTATGATTACTACAATGAGTGACAATCTGCACAGAAACATAGACTGGGATAAATTAAATAAAGTTCTCGCAAAAGAAGGAACAATTAAAGAAGAACTTTCTGGGGAACTTTTTAATCTAGCAGATGGTATCAGTCCTGCTTACCGTAAAAATTTGACCACCAGAGAAATTCAGCTTGGCTTCTTCATTGCAGGAAGCACAACAAAAGAAACAATCGAGGATGAAGCTGTTGGGAATATTAAATTAACATATTTAGAGAGTCTTCAAAAAAGCAACATCATTGAATTTGTAAAACCAAAAACGACACGCGGGGACGAGTCTGGGAATAACGACATCTTCTTTCACTCTGCTGAAATAGTTTTTTACCCCAACAAACTCATGGGCTTCCTAAAAAAAGACCTCTCTTCTTTTGGTCAAAAAGTAGACCAATTAGCCTACTCTGAGCATGGCATTGGGTTCTTATCACTGAATGGGCAGAAGGTCCAAATTGGTTCTGACAAAAATATCAATTTCAAACTACTAGAAACATTGTGTCCATTTGGTGAAGAAAAAGCGATGGAGACTGTATTCAGAGCCACGACCACCAGTAGATCAAAACATATAAATTCAAACTTATCTCCCCTAGAAAAGCAAGGGGTTCTTCGTATGAGGATTAAAGAATTGCAGGACATACTCAAAAAAGAGGGTGTAAGGGTAACCTTAGGGTTTAACCACAAAGCAGGAACAGTCTACTTAAAAGAAAAGGAAGAGGGAGTGGAGGGGAAATAGCGGGGATCTCCCCCGATATTAAGAAGGTAAAAAAACGAGCCTTATAAAGTTAGGTTCGTTTTTTTATTTTTCCTATCACCTAAAAAGTTATTGACATCAAAAAAGAGGTTTTGGTCAGATATCACTATGTCATCGACAAGTGAGGCCAAAAACAAAAAACAACCCTTGGACGAGGCAGTTGATTTGTTTGCTTCTATTATGGTCTCACTCATCGATGAGGTGGGTTTAGCAAAAAAAGAATCGCAAAGAGTCATCAGTAATTTATCCAACAATAATGGAACCAATCAACTCTAGTCCACGCTCACAAGGGGGTGCGAACAGGCAAGAGCCAGAATACGAGCAAGCTTTTACGAGACCTGCGGACTTCTCTGATAAACAGACAACATATTGCACTGTTTACAACGGACTTACTCCAAGATTTGATTTAACACCAATTGAAATTCTTGTCCTAGCGATGACAATAGGGCTTTCAAGGAAAAATAAACCCTGCATAGCCAGTCAATTGACGTTTGCGAGTACATTCAATGTGTCCGACCCGACAGCACAAGAGGCATTAAAACGCTTAGAGAAGAAGGGCGTAATAGAGAGGACAGGTAGATTAAGTAGATACCGTACACACGAATTAGTGTTAACCAAACAGGCAAGTGATTACTTGAGAAATTTGCAGGCGCAAATCAAACTCAAAAAAATACACAACGAAGAAGAGCGTAATCGGTCTAAAGATTCTTTAGATAATAATTATTAATAATAAAGAATTAAATTTAACCTTCTTTATTTAAATAATTATTGTACCAAGTTTCTTTAGATGTGAGTTTGAGTTTCTTTATAGGTGCTCCTGCGAATGCGGATAACTCAGGTTGTCCTCTACAAGGTCGGAATATATTATTAAAAGCAAAGCATTATGAAAAAAGAAAAAATTGCCGTGGGGTATTGTAGGGTTAGTACTGATGACCAAGCAGACAATGGACTTTCCCTTGATTACCAAGAGAAGCAATGTAAAAAATCAGCAAAAGAGGATGGGTATGAAAAAGTGACCATAATTAGAGATGAAGGTAAAAGTGGAACAAGTATAACCAAGAGGCCGGGGATGCGAGAAATAATACAAATGACTGAGAACAGCGAAATATCCGCTGTGTATGTAACCCACTCTGACCGTCTAGCACGCAGTGTGGTAGATCATTCTCTCATCAGAAATATATTCCGCAAGAATGGAGTAACTCTAAAATATCTCAACGGGCAATCCTCTGGCGATGACGCCTCTTCAATCGTTGCTGATAACATGTTCGCGGCTTTCAATCAGTACCATAGCGACAACACCAGAGAAAAAACAAAACAGGCTACAGACTCAAAAGCAAGAGCGGGGTACTTCCCCACTCACGCCCCTACGGGCTACATCAACGTCGCAAACCCTGACAAGAATTGTGAGAAAGTTGCAAAAAGAATTATTGTACCAAACCCTAAAACATCACCCCTCGTAACTGAGGCTTTTAATTCGTACGCAACAGGAAGATACAATGCATACGAACTCAATGACCTACTGTATGAAAAAGGTTTAACCACAAACGCTAACAAAAAACTTACGCACAGCATGTTTTATGTGATGCTAAAAAACAGACTATATCTTGGAGAAATCCACTGGCAGAGTATCCACATTAAAGAAGGCAAGCACGAGCCTCTCATTGATGAGGCGACTTTCAATCAAGTACAAAAAGTTATGTTAGAAAAATCTGGTAGTCGCTGTCGTCGAAGAAAATACTTCTGGCTTCTTAATGGATATGTTTTCTGCCCTGTTCATAACCGCAGGTTTACAGCAGAATGGCACTTACCCAAAGGAAAGGCATACTATCACTGCCCGAACAAGAGTGGGTGTGGAAAATATATTGAGAAATCGGAACTTGAAAATCAAGTTGCGGAAAAATTCAAGGATCTACAATTCGACCCCACCTTTGTGGAATCCATTATTGAAAAAGTTAGGGCTACTTTTCAAGGAAGGAGAAAGGATTATGACTCCAAACAAAGGACACTGATCAATCAAAAGAATGCGTGGGGAGCGAAACGCAAAGTCGCAGAAGACCGTCTGCTCGACCTTACCATTTCTAAAGAAGCCTATACTCGCATAGTTGATGAAATAGACTCTGCTATCAGTAGTTTGGACGACAAACTAGGGCAACTCAAAAAGGATAAGGATATCGACATTGAGCGAGCCGACGAGGTGCTTGGCTTCACCCAAGACCTCTACGGCACTTATATGAGCGCACCAGAGGCTCTACAGAAGCTTTTTATAGACTTCTTCTTTGACGGATTTGATGTCGTTGATGGGGTTATAATAAAAACGCGATACCGTCCATTATTTGAGGAATTAATGCGACTAAAAGTCATTACTTACAAAACACCGAAACTACAAAAACCCGTTGATAACGAAGGAAAGTCCTCGGTTATAATAAACCCACAATTGGGTGGCTACTGGGAATTGAACCCAGATTGAGAGTTCCACAAACTCTAGTGTTAACCATTACACCATAGCCACCATGCATTTTTTGCCCTTACGGCCACACATGCCGTCTACTTGTACGTAGGCGGCTCCTCCGTTATACCAGATTTATGGTTCACTTGTCGAGCGAGCGCATAGAGGAGGCTGGAAAGGCGGTTTAGGTACGCAAGGGTCTCTTTGCCGACAGGAGTCACCCCCTCATCTGCCACCCCCACCACGCGGCGCTCGGCACGGCGCGCAAGCGTGCGGGAAAAGTCGAGCGTAGCCGCAAGCTCAGTACCACCAGAAACAAAGAAACTCGTAATAGGTGGCAGCTCAGCCTCTATCGCGTCGATCATTACCTCCAGCCCCTTCACCTTGGCAGCTTCGATGTGCTTGTCTGCTCCCGCAACCTCCGCTTGGATGATAAAAAGATTTTGCTGAACCTCATCAACGACACCCGCAAGAGAGAACGCTGTGTCGGGACCACCAGGCACGACAACCTCGGCCGAACGTGGGTTTACTTTAACCACCCCAAGAAATGAGTTTACTTCATCAAGTGCACCCAGAGCCTCGGCAACCGCCGAGCTTTTTGAGATGCGCTGATCGCAACAACCAAACGTCTTGGTCGTGCCGTTGTCGCCTTTACCTGTGTAGAGCATTTTTTAATCATACCAAACTTTGCACAAATTGACAATAATGGTAATTTTTGATATAATTAGAACAGTTAATTCTTTGATTTTTAAGGAGGTGTACTATGTCACGCAACACCGTACTCAGCCCTAAACGGCAACGCGATATCGAACGGGCGAATCCCGGTGAGGTAATACTTCTTGGTGAAGCTGCATTTATAACATTCCTTATCGTCCTCGCCCAAAGCTTCATTCTTTGGAAATTCATCGACAGTGTCACCCTCAAAAGCGACACCTTGCACACGTTTTCAGATTTACTCATTAGTATCGGTGCCTTTGTGGCTGCACTCGTCGCACGTCGTGTCGGAAAAGTGCGTGGCGATGTCATTAAACGTGTGTTTGCGTATGTAGGTATCGTCATGCTGTTTGCCAGCGCACTATGGGTCGCCAAGGAAGCTTACGAGCGCCTCTCATCCCCCGTTCATATTATGGGCGGGTGGTTGATGGTCACGGGGATTGTCGGTGGCGCAGGAAACTTCTGGGTACATCGTATCCTTATGCGCATACCGAGCAGTGAGCATCATCACGCGCATGCCGTTCTCGATGCGCACGTGCTATCCGATATGATACTCTCAATAATCGTCGTTCTGGCGGGAGCTGCAAGCTATTTATTTAAATGGTATTATGCTGATCCGGTACTTTCGTTCATCGCGGCAATTTGGATGATTGCCATCTCGGGTATGCTCCTTCATGGAATGCACCGCAAAGAGCATGCGCATTGCACTCATCACCACTAAAGGCATTCGCCTTATCCCGAAGCACCTCGCTTCGGGATTTTTATACAAAAAACCCACGGGTGTCCGTGGGATTTTTATTTTGTGCGCAGGAGAGGACTTGAACCTCCACGCCCGTAAGGGCACTACCACCTCAAGGTAGCGTGGCTACCGTTACACCACCTGCGCATTATTCTTTTTCTCTATTTTTAATGCCTTCTGTATTTTTTGATACTTTCGTAACAAATAAATAGCACGGTTATCATAATACATTTTTGGCAATAATTCAAGCGATTCGGCTTTGGCGTATTTTAATTGAAAAGTAGATCCTTTGCCGTCTTTGGTGATATGCCCTTTGATGTTCAGCCTTTCCTCAATCTCTCGTTGTAACCAATCAATATGTTTTTTACTGGCAGAAATAAATACCGTATAAAACATAAAGCTTGACCGCCAACGCGGGTCAAAATAAGAATAGAAACACCCATCACCATCGAACGAACCGCGCAAAAAATCAAAAAAATACTTTTTAGGGATACCTAGTTCACCAATAGTTTTAGACTTTGCGGGAGTGAACCCAATATCTAAAAGAAAATTACAGAATAAGACATCGCCAAATTGAACACGTTGATATTTTTTACCAGCCCCTGAATGTTTTGCGGTAATTCTCACATCAACATTAAGAGCATGCAGAAAGTTTTCGAGCTGTTCAGTGTCTTTTGAAGTGAGGTCTATATGCCTCCCGTCGTTCAATAGGCACCCGTCTGAAGCAAGAAGCCCAATTGCATACGCAAAGTTTGGTGACCACTCAAGCTTCACTTTTCCTTTTGGTTTTATTCCTACCACTTCCCTATTGTATCATCCCCATGTTTACATCTCAAGTATATAGCGTATACCAATTTAAATAAAAGAAAAGACCACTTCGTGTGGCCTTTTCTTAAGAAATTACTCTACTGTTGGTGTTACTGACTCTTCTGCAACAACCTCTTCTTCCTGAACAGGAACGGTTACACCTGTCTTCGTGTGGCGCATCTTGCGACGTACTTCGCGAGATACCTTGTCGCGAATAAAGTAAATCTTTGCGCGGCGTACTTCTGACTGCTTTACAATCTCAATCTTGTCGATTGCTGGCGAGTAGAGGGGGAAAATCTTTTCCATTCCTACACCACTGGCTACTTTGCGAACGGTGAACATTGCACCGTTCGAAGTACCGCCTTTTACGGCAAGTACGAGGCCCTCGAATACCTGAAGGCGTGTCTTGCCCTTTTCCTCAATCTTGATGTGAACCTTGACGGTTGCGCCTGCGCGAATTGGTAAATTCTTGCGCTCTGAGATTGCGACAGGGCTCATTTGAATAGTTGTGTTCTCCATATTTCTTTCTTAGTAAGTATCCGCTACTCTATCACACAAGGCCCAATTCTGCAAGCACCCCCCTAAAATCTGGAGGCAAGGGCGCTTCAACCCTTTTTACCTCTCCTTTTAGGGTTTTGAACTCGACAGACGACGCATGAAGAGCAACGCGGTCAACACCTGCCACACAAGGCATTTTAGGGGCATAGAGCTTGTCACAGAGGATAGGGTGACCTACGGCTTTGAGGTGGACGCGAATTTGATGTGTGCGTCCCGTGTGAGGAAAAACATCCACGTATGAAAGTTTGGTGCCCTCCACCTCCCCTTCGCCGAGCACCTGGTACTCGGTCACGGCTTCACGCAGCTCGCCGCGCGCGCCGTATTCGGCAGACCACTTACGAAAGTCGCTGGTCGAGCGGCCAATCTTGCGATCAATCGTTCCGTGAGGCTCCTTGAAAACTCCGTAGGCTAACGCTTTGTAGTTCTTTTTTATTGTGCGTGCCTGAAACTGCGCCTTGAGGTTTTCGAATGATGCGTGCGTCTTTGCGACAAGGAGCACCCCCGAAGTCTCGCGGTCGATGCGGTGCACGATGCCCGGTTTTTTAATTTCCCCTCCCCCGGTGAGCACAATAGACTCCCCTACCTCATCAAGAGCAATCTGCGGATAGTGCGCATGCACCCAGTCTACGAGCGTTTCTTCTTTATTGCGACCATCAGGATGCACCACAAGGCCCACCGGTTTGTTAATGGCAATCACCTCATCATCCTCGTAAAGTATTGGGATATTCATAATAAACTACTTATTTCCCCCGACGGCGCTCTCGTGCATGAAACTCATCGAGAATCCCCTCAAACTCTGCTCGCGAGAAATCAGGCCACAATGTCGACACAAAAAAGAGTTCGCTATACACCGACTGCCAGGTTAAAAACCCCGAGAGGCGCATATCTCCACCGGTGCGGATAATGATGTCGGGGTCTGGCATGGGGTGTGACCAGAGCTTTGTTGCAAAACTGTCTTCGCTTACCACCCCCGCCCCCTCGAGGATGAGTGCATTTACCGCTGCGAGTATCTCTGCACGTCCGCCATATGAAACTGCGATATGAAGCGTAATGTCATACTCCTTCCCTGTTGCCTCCTCGATGCGCTCCATCCCTTTTTGAAGATCTTCAGGGAACCGTGTGCGCTCGCCAATAAACCGCACACGTACGCGCTCTTTTACTATTCGATCAACCTCGTTCTCTATCACAAAGCGAAAAAGTTTCATCAAGTAACCGACCTCATCCTCGCTACGTTGCCAGTTCTCGGTCGAGAACGCATAGGCTACAACGTGGGGGATTTTTGCTTCTCGCGCCCAGCCCACGACTTGTGTCAGAGTATCGTACCCAACACGGTGCCCCTCAAAACTAGGCTTTCCTTGTTCTTTTGCCCATCGACGGTTGCCATCCATAATGATGCCGACACACTGTATAGATTTTTCATTCATAATAATATTAGTACAGAATATCAAAGGAACGATATTCTCCCAAGGGTTCCCCCCATCGCTCTTCAACACGATCAACACGCGAAAAAACTGACCCTTGGTGAAGGAGGTCGAGAAGTTCTTGAAGTTTTGTTTCCTCCCCTTGTGCGACCACCGACACCGAACCATCGGGATTGTTTTTTACCGTACCGATAATACCCCGCGACGACGCTTTACGCTGCACAAAGTCACGAAACATCACCAGTTGTACGCGGCCAAACACTTTACACTCAAGACGCTTTTGCATATCAATTACCCTAACGCTCTTGGACCAAAAACACAAGGGTCTTGAAGATAAATGTAGTTTATGGTACTTTATTGAAGAAGTTATCGGGGGCGATTAGCTCAGTTGGTAGAGCAGCGCTTTTACACAGCGAAGGTCGGGGGTTCGAATCCCTCATCGCCCACAAACATTAGGTCTCAATGCGGAGCATTGGGGCCTTTTTGTTTGTGCGGTGAATGAGGGGTTCGAAAGACGGAGTGCGGCGGCGGGAGTCGGGGTCGCGGAATTTTTCAGCAGAAAAATATCTGTGACCGAATCCCTCATCGCCCACAATAAAAAGAACGCCCTAAAGGGCGTTCTTTTTATTGTGGTGCCCTCGGAAGGAATCGAACCTTCATTAAGAGCTTAGAAGGCTCCCGTTCTATCCATTGAACTACAAGGGCAGGTGCAAAATTTCAACTTACTTAAGACCATAGCACATCCGCAAAATACATAAGGGCTAAGCATAACAACTACAAGGGCGAAACTAGTTAAAAGTCCATAAAGTCGAAAGTAGATACAAACATGGACCCTCGCACTCTATCAGTCCTACAGCGAGGGGTCAACCACCGAAACACCTTCGGTTATCAATCTCTCAAACGCTGCTTCTTTCATGGCAAGGTCCTCAAGCACTGCAGCGAGCCCTTCACCATTAAAAACCACCCCCTCTTCAGTCTTTGGTGTAGTCGTAAAGAAGCTGTCGCGGTTGATTTCAATAGACATGTAAATATTAAATCCTACTGAAATTACCAGCAAAACAAAAAACCCTGACACCAAAAGACGCCAATCTCGATAAGGTGTCGGTTCTGCCTTGGAAGGGTCTGACGCCTTTGAAGTAGTCAGTTTTTTAAATTCTTTATTCCAGTCTTTTTTCATCATATTATTCTTTCACAAAATTAAGTGCCGCTAAAGACACTTCAACCTTCCAGCGAGGAGCTTTGGCTTCTTTGGGGTCTTTGGCTGTGCCAACATCAGGAGCGGAATCATTGAGTGAGAGGTATACACTTTTCCACTCAAACTTTGCGGAGAAATTTTCAATAAGCCCAATAAGACGCACAACATTTTGAAACTCCCCTGTTGCGGTGATACGAAAATTAAGCAACGGCACATCCCCCGCACCCACTCCTGGATCAAGCGTCTCGAGCGAAAGGGTCGTTTCCGACTGAGGTCCCAGTAATTCTATTTTCTTGGTAAAAGCGACGATTTCACTCTCTTTAATAAAATACCCTGACAGCTTTTCTATGTTTGCACTCTCCCCTTTTATTGCAGCAATCGATGACGTGACACGAGACTCCTTCCCTGCAAGGGTTTCATTTTGTGCAGAAAGCTCAGCGGTTGCCGCCGTTTTGTTCTTCATCGCCATAAAAAAGAAGGTGTACGCGCCACCCAGAGCCGCAGTGAGAGTCGTGGCGACAAGAAGGAGGAGTGCTGTTTTATTAAGAGATTTCATAATATTGTTATTTTTTGGGTACCGCTGGATTTATAGGGCTTTCAAGAACAATTGAAAAATCAATGTTTGCACTCTTTACATAACTTCCAATAGGAAGATCTACTTTACTGAAAGAGGCATCCTTTTTAAGCGTTTCTACAAAAAGAGCGAGACTGTCTCGATCACTTGCCTTCCCAGACAAAACAAGTCGTTCTCGTTCAGTATTCACATCGTACGCAATTGACTGTACTTTTATGGAGGGGTTCTTGGCAGCAAGTATACCGAGCACGACTTCTGACGGTGTGCGGTGTGCGGCCTTTTCATCTCCGAGGAATAAGCTGATTTTTTTATTTACCTCCTTAATTTGTGCATCTACCTCTTTTTCTTGACCAACACCACGCTGTTTTTGCTCAAGGCGAGCAAGCTCATCTGCAACAAAATTGTACTTTGAAACCGCGAGCATATACGAGGGGGCGAGAAGAATAAGGCTTGCCAACACGAGGGTGGCAACTGCAAAAACACTAGCAGCCGAAAGGCGGAGCCGATATTCGGTAAGTATTTTCTTCTTTTCTTCGTGAGGAAGTATGTTTAACATGCTGGATTAATAATCGCTACTGAGGTCGCCTGAGCGCAAGACCGATTGCGGTGGCGTATCGAAGTGAGTCATTAAAGTTGATCTCTGGGACATACTGATCGAGGGAGTTCACATTTACCATCACCTGAGCAAGCTCAACGGGTACCGGCAACCCTGTTGCAAGGTAATTTACAAACCCTGCGAGGTTGGAGTCTCCCCCACATAAGTATACCTTCTGTATTGGCTGTTGTTTTTTCCCAGCATCTTCACGTGTCTGCCAATATGCACAGTGTTTATTTATGGTATCTCTGAGAACAGAGATCGTAGACATGAGGGCAATGGAGAGCTCATCGTTATCAGAAAAACCCGCTATTCCTTTTTCATGTTTTATTTTTTCAGCATCATCAAAAGAAACACTGAGATTTTTTGCAATTGCCTCAGTAAGCAACCTCCCCCCGACGGGGACCGTTGAGGTAAACTGAACGAAACCATTCGCTGCAATAGTAAGGCCGGTTCGCGTCTTGCCAAAATCCACTACCATATACGCATCCTTGGCCCCCTCGGGGATTATCGAGCGTGCAAGAGACTGCGCCTCGACCTCAAACGCAATCGGTGTTATTCCTGTTCCTGAAAAAGCCTCGAGATACCCTTCTATGAGCGCTTGTGGTGTCACTGAAACACTAACCTCGATTGCCGTGTCGGTCTCTTTTTCAATTTCGTAATCAAAGAGTGCTTCTGATGCTTTGAGCGGTACGTACTCCTCGAGGGATAGCTCTATGGCTCCTCGTATTTCGCTGTACTTCATTTTTGGTAGGTGTAAATCAAAAAGGTACGCTTTCTCTTCGGGGAGAGAGACCGAAACAAGTTCGAGGTTGTACTCTTTTTTAAGATCATTCAACAACGCACGCAAATCAGCTGGTTTTTTAACCTCGCCTGATTCGATGATTCCGCGGGGTATTACCTTTTCCGCAAAGCGGCCAATAACAAGACCTTTGCGTGTCTCAAGGAGTTCCGCAAAGCGCATCGAGACATCTGAGATGTCGAGGCCGACTGCAGGCATTTGCAAAAAATGTGGTGGTGGAAAAAACTGATAAAATTTACTCCGTTGCATTACATACAGTATACCCCCACACCTACTTTTCTCATAGCTGATTTTTCCACATCTTCATTCAAAGAAGAGGTCACCTCACGGTATATAGAATATAAAAGTAGGTGTGGGGGTATACCGTACTCTAAAAAGAAAGCGTAGAAGAAAGCGGGGGTATCTCTATTCCCCTTGTTTGTTGTTCATAACTTCGTATACGATAGGTAAAAAAGAGATTACGATAATCGCAAGAATAATCGGTAGTAAATAGTGCTCGATGTTCGGAACGCTCTTGCCGAGAAAATACCCGAGAAGTGTCACCCCGCCCCCCCAAACTAAACCACCCATAATGTTGTACCTCACAAAAACTCCATACGGCATACTCCCCACTCCTGCAAGAATGGGTGTAAAAGTACGCACAACCGGCACAAAGCGAGCAAGGAAAACCGCTTTTGCTCCGTACTTCAAATAAAACTTTTGTGTGCGTTCGATATGTTTTTTATGAAAAAAGAATGAATCCTCTTTGTTGAATATCTTGGGGCCAACTTTTGCGCCAAACCAATACCCGAAGCTATCACCCAAAATCGCGCCAACAATCATCAGGGGCACAAGGAGCCAAATATTCAAAAGCCCTTGTGAAGCGAGGAGTCCTGCCGTAAACAGCAAGCTATCTCCAGGAAAAAAGAAACCAAAAAATAATCCTGTTTCAGCAAAGACAATTCCAAACAAGCCAACGAGACCGAAGGCTTGAATAAGCTGAACAAGATCAAAATGCGGAAGTGGTGGCATGTAATTACTATTGAACAGGAGTTCCGGGAGGAATCTCTCGACTCGGACCAACGGTCGTGAGGAACCCGACACCTACCGCATAGAGTACCATCCCCTGACTCTCGTACCCACGTATTGTGCGTGTGGGCAAGTTGGCAAGCACAGGTACTTGCTTGCCAACCAGTACCGACGGGTCAGGATAATGTTCCGCGATACCCGAAAGTATCTGGCGAATATCCTGTTTTGGCTCCACTGTTTCAATCTGAGCAGTCAACGCCTCCTCGCCTGCTGGCAAAACCTCTGTAGCGGGAATGGCAACGATAGGCTTTGTCCCCAGGTCAATCATAAGCTTAATCAACTTATCTGCCTCCGGCACTTTCTCCGCCGACAAAATAGTGCCAATCTTTATTTCAGCTTTTTTAAATTCGTCAAAACTAATTTCGGTCATAGTGTTTCTAGTATTGGCTTACTGTGTTTGCGGTCTAAATAACTTTGCAAAATGATTGCGGCGGCGGAGTCATCGACGCGCTTGCGGTGAACTTGAAAGAATCGCGCTTGCTGCGTTGAGAGAAATTCACGCTCACTCAGCACGGGTATTGAGATTACTTCTTTGAGCTCTGCAATGAACCTATCCGCCTCTTTCATGACGAGATTCGGCTTGCCTTTATAGTCTACCGATTCTCCAATGATGATGGTTTCGACTGACTCGTGTGCGCAGATGGTTTTTATCTCTCCCACGAGCCCTTTACTATTGTCGAGAATAGCATACGGAAAAGCCATCGTGCCCCCCTCGTCCGAGACAGCCACCCCCACTCGTTTAGTACCGTAATCAATGCCGAGATATCTCATGTATTTGCATTATAGCATGATTCGAGGGTTTATCTGGTACACCAATGACTCAAGTCCTCCCCTTACTAGCGCCAAATAAAAAACCCGTCCACAATAGGCAGACGGGTTTTAGGCATTAGCCTAAAAAACGAAAAAGAGATTAATTGATACACTCGAACCCAGCCTGACCAAACACTGGTCTGCGGGTTATAGTACTGCACATACCGCACCAATGGATCAGCTTTTGAATAGGCAACGGCAACGGTCGCATAATACATTGTGCCGTTCACGGTTTGTTCATACACCATGTATGTAATGCCGTAAGTAACATCCCAGTTCGGGTCATTGCTATATGTCTCGCGAAGTCCGCGTCCAAAACCAAGACTGGCGTTGACATTCGTGAATTCCGACATATCCTGCCGCCACCGCGCGTCGAGATAATTGTTCCCGGGGGTGAACCAGCGTAGTGTCAAATCTGTCCGAAGCATACCAAATGCATAAGTAACGCCGGTAGAAATGGTATACGAATCTATTGGCCGCGGATTCGTATAATGCATCCAAGAAGAGCCATTCCACCAATACACATCGGAACTTATCCATCCGGCATCTACTGCGGACTGGAGCGACTTTGCATCGCCCGCACTGTTAACGACATACGCCGTTCGTGTCGTTACTGACTGGGTACTCGAGAAGTTCACCGACCAGTAACCTGTTCCAGGAAGTATTGCTTGCCACTCGTTGTTTCGGTCGTTGATGAAAAGAAGTGGATCATAGAAGTAGCGGATGATGTTCGGGGTGATGGGGTTACCGCTCAATGTTACACCAGTCTTGTCATCATAAACGTAACCGACGGGAGTAGTTGGAGGAGGCATCGCTTGATCAAAAATTGCGAAGTGGAGATGACAAGCACCACCTGTTTCTCCGTTTACACCAACCGTATTCCCGATATGCCCGACAACATCGCCTCTCGCTACAGATTGTCCAGCACTCATCATCATAGAATTACGATGTCCGTAGAGAGAATAAATAATTCGTCCATTCGGAAGAGTGTGCTTAATTTTCAGGAGATATCCATAACCTGAAAACCCCACAGAAAACTCAACTACGCCATTTGCTATGGCCTTGATTTCTCCTCCGCAAGCTCCGCTAGTAGAAAGGTCAACGCCGGTGTGGCCATAGACCCATTTCCCATTATTTTGCTTGCACGTTGCTTCGTCCGTTTGGGGGAGCAACGATAAATTCACATTACTTCCGCACCAACCACCATTTGGACTTGCTACTGAACCACCATACACAGAACTCGTGTTGAAATTCTGCGTGATGACGAATCCGTTTGCATTTCCCGATTGTTCGGTTGGCGAAGAATTTTGATTTCTCACTGGGTAGGCAAAACTTGTCGCTTCATTCGCCGCCAGTGTGATTGCCGAAAAAACAAGCAACATTGTGCCCATGAACAGCTTCGTAAGCTTACACATTTAACACCTCTCTTTATTTAAGGTAAAAAAAGGTAACATCAATCATTGATGTTACCGCCTCACGCATATTAGCATATGGGGGGCAAGATACAAATACTCTATTAAAAACTATATCTTTGTCGGGGTAAACGCCTGGAATGAATCTAAAATGGCTTTGTAAACATCAGCTAGAGCTTTATTGTCAAAAAATTTAGGTGTCAGAGGACCAACATCATATAAGGATTCGAGAAAAACTTTACTATCAATAGATAAAGTATGGGAAATCATAACATAACGATTCCCTAAATCAACAATAAAAAAACGGTAGGAAATGGAATTATAACCGCCAATATTCCTACTGTTTTCAAAACCAGAAGGATATACGGCATATTTCACATAAACAGTGGTGTCTTTTTGTTTGACGTGTATGTCAAACTGTAGTGCCTCGTAATTTTTGAACGAAGTTTTTTGTATGGCAAAAATTTCGCTACCTCCAGATACAATATATTTACTTATCCAATTATCAATGTTGGTGCCGTCTCTTTTTTTAATAACTCCAATAGATATTCCTATTACTCCACCCCCATCATTGGGAATGAGAGTATAATGAAAAGGTTCACCGTCACGTTGCGGTTCGCATCCATGACCGAAACAACCAACGGAAGCCATTTCTTTCGGCGCCCTCACGCTAAACCCACCGTATTCACTCCGATATTCTCGCCAATTACTTGTGTCTAGTTTTCCTTCGGGGGTGTAAACAATTTCAGAACGTGGAGCTTGAATGATTTGTACTTGTCGGGTTTCTTTTAGTGGCACATATCTCGCAGGAATTGCGGGAGTTGGAGGAAACTCTGTTAAAGTTTTTTCTTTTTGAAGAACGACAAAAATAACCACCACTGTGGCAAGAAAAATACTGGCGAATGTGATTTTATTTTTGCTCATGTTGTGAAGGTAGCACAAAAACTAACGATTTCCAATTTGTTTATTCTTAAGAATATCGATTTTTTGTAACGTTGCAAGATGCAAGTATTCGTTAATCGCATTAGTGATTATTTCGAGGGGGTTCTTGAACTTTGTTTCATCAGATTCGAGAATAGCATACGGAAAAGCCATCGTACCACCCTCGTCCGAGACTGCCACCCCTACCCTTTTAGTCCCATAATCAATGCCGAGATATCTCATATATCTCTATTATAGCACGAAACCAGCAGATATATTGCGTTTTATGCCAATTCTGCTAGGATAGTCAGGTAAACCACGCACTTGGAGGAGTGGCAGAGTGGTCGATTGCACCTGTCTTGAAAACAGGAGTCTGGGTAACCGGACCGTGAGTTCGAATCTCACCTCCTCCGCAATACAAAAAAAGGGGCGACACTATATAGTATCGCCCCTTTTTTGTATTGCGGCATGAAACCTCCCTACTTCAGCACACCCCAAATCTTTGGGTCTTCTCCCCCGTCGAATTTAAAGACTGCTACACCGCGCACACCCAATTTGCGGGCAAGGGCAACCTTGTCGGCAACGGCTTGCGCGTCACTCCATGACAAGTAGTTAAATGGTTGACTGATACTACTCGAGCTAGCATTTTCTGCAACGGATGTTGTTGCCATCTGTTGATGTGTCTGCATTGATTCGCCGTTCTTAGGCGCAACGGCTGCTAGTCTCGCTGGGTCATACGAGAAACCAATTTCGTTGGCGCTGGTGCGCGTGGGCGTGATGCCGAGCTGTGCTGCAATATCCGTCGCGTATTTTAAATTAAAAGGCCAGAGTACTTTGTATTGATAGCCATTGCCGGGGATAGGGGTTACGAGATATTCATAACCGTAAGTAGGGACACCTATAATTATTTTATTTTTATCGATACTCTGTGCTGCTAATGTAACAAGGCTTTCAACCCACGCAGGGTCAGCCACGGGTGCATACGGTGCTAAGCGTGCTTTGTTAAGACGCAAATCTATCACTCCTTGATCATATGCCATTATTTCTATGCGGTCACAATATTTATTCATCTGCACATAGTCGTTGGCAAAATCTTGCGCGTCGGCAGGAATCTTGGCCCCAGGACTGTAGCGAGAAGAAAGAGGCATACGCGCCTCGACGGTGCAGTAAATCAACTTCTTCCCCATTCGTTGACGTAAACCTTTGAGGAATGTTGAGAAATAATCTATCGTCTCGTGCTTTTTTGCTTCGAAGTCTATGTCAATACCATCAAAACCGTTGTCTTTTACCACCTTTGTTATCTCATCTTCGAGAGCTATGCGGGTCTTTGTGTTGCTCAGTATCCTATGTATGGTGTCGCCATTTCCCCACATCACCGACGGTACGACCTTCACCTTATTTTTTTTGGCAGCTACAATAAAACTCGTCCATGGCTCTTCAGTAAGACGGGCAGCGTCATTGAGTGTACCGTCATTTTTAACAGTATACCCAAAAGGCATCACGCTCGTGAGTTGCTGAAGGTGTGGTAACACGTCTTGTGTCCCGGTTGCAGTACGCCAGTATGGTATCCATCCCGAGAACTCAAGGGGTTGAGAAATTGAAACGCTAGCAGAACCAACGGAAGAGTTATTGTCTGCGAGCATTGCTCGTGTCCTTGGTCCATAAATGCCGTAGCCGGCCACCGTAGTGCTTGCACAGGCAATACTCTGAGCGCATTGAAATTTCTGTACCGCGGTTTGTGTAAGTAAACCAAAGTAGCCGGTGTTCTTGCCTGCAGGAAGGTATCCTTTGTTAATAAGCGCATTTTGAAGAGTGATGACATCACTCCCCGAGGAGCCCCGCGAGAGCGAGCGTGTAGCCGCAAAAACGTTTGCAGGGACGAGGAAAAGCAACGAAAGAAATAGTACGGGGGTGACAAAACGGGTGCGTTTCATGCTTTATATAGTATCAGACGCGACTCCTTTGTACGATAGTGAGCTTGTCGAACTATCTCCCCTCGTTCAATCCTATTTCGTGAATAGAACGGTTACGGTGTACGATTTCATCATTGCGGACGGATTTGAAAAATTCATACTGACTCCTTGGATGACGACCATACCAAGCAAGAAACTCACTCATGATTGGTTTCTTGTGTAGCTCCTCACCTTTTATTTTCAAAAACTCTGAGTATGAATCAAAGGCGTGTTGCTCAAAGAGATAGTTGAGCTCAAGAGACCATCGAGGTTTCATCAAATAAAGGAAATATGATGCCCAAAAATAAAAGAATGCGAAAAACATTGGAATCAGCGTGTATCGTATAACCCCCGCTTTTTGCTCGAGGCGTGCAAGGTGGGAAACCACAATCACATGCATCGTTTCATTGTCTGCGGCCATGCGAGCAAATTTTGTGATTTTAGAAAGTTTCAATGCACGTTGCTCATCAGAATAAAACATCGTAAGCATGGTAAATGTTGCAGACTCCCACGAGTGATACGGGACGCGCGCAATAACCTCCACGGCTCGAAATTTCAAATATGATGGCGCGTGGCCGTAAACTGTATTGCCACACCACACCAGAAAGGTGCCTAGAATGCGCGGTAGCAAGCTCGGCTTGTAGTTATCGAAGGGCTTCTTGTATTCCGCTAATTGTGCCTCGTCATTAAGCGCTTCGTTTAGTGCTTCAAATTCTTTGTCAGTTCCGTTGAGTTCCATAGGGGTAGTATATCAAATATACATATAATTAACTATAAAAACTAGAACGAAAAACTCCAGAGTGCTTGTTTACACATAGCTAGGTTTTGAGTAAAAGCGAGGAGTCCGAGAAAGACAAGGAGTCCGCCGAAGAGAATATTGAGATATTTAACCCAGGTGAACGAGCGATTGAGGTAACGCTCGAGCTCTCCCGCAAAGAACCCCATTACGAGAAACGGCACACCAAGACCAAATGCGTAAGCAATGAGGAGCGCAAATGTTTTTGCTGGAGCAAGAGCAGCGAGACCGAGAATAGCACCGAGCGCTGCCCCCACGCACGGTGTCCATCCTGCCGCAAATGCCGCACCAAATACGAGCGAGGTAATAGCCCGTGAAGAAAACTTTTTATGCACCGACATATGCCGTGGTCGCTCAAGAAAAAAAAGTTTTATGAGCCCCATGAGATACAGCCCAAAGAAAATAACGATGGCTCCGCCAATACGCGCAAAGGATATTTTAAGAAGATCTGAAGCCCCCACCAGCGCACTGTGTAAAACAAGGCCAAGGACCGCAAACACCAAAGTAAAACCTAGCACAAAAAATATGCTTGCTTGAAAGGTGGCAAGGCGAGCTTTGGTGGCGCTGGCATCTTTATCAAGCGCAATACCACCCAAATACGCAAGGAACCCCGGAACAAGGGGTAATACGCACGGGGCAAGAAAAGAAACGAGTCCTGCCCCAAAAGCAACAAACAGGGTAACGTCTGACATAAAAGATATTGTAGCGTATTTGTGTCTACCCTGCTACACTATACGTATATGGATGAACATAAAATTACGTGGGATACCCCTGCACACGATCATTACGAACACCATGCGGACTGGTATTGGGCAGTAGGTATTATTGCCGTTTCATTGGCGGTTGCTTTTTTTATTGTTGGTAACGCTCTTCTTTCAATAATTGTTCTTATCGGTGTTGGTACGCTTCTTACCTACACCAAGCACCCACCCGAAATCATTACCTGCGAGCTCTCACGCAAAGGAGTTCGTGTTGGAAAAACATTTTACCCATGGGAAACATTGGAATCCTTTTGGATTCTCGAAGAGCATGTAACTGAAAAAGAGCACGCAAGCGCAAAACTTCTCCTTACTTCGCAAAAATCCTTCATGCCACACATTGTAATCCCCCTTGTGAACGCCCCCATTGAGGACATTCACCACATACTTTCACAAATGCTTATTGAGGAGCCACAATCTGAGCCTCTCCCCGACCGCGTAATGCGTAAGCTTGGATTTTAGTCTCAATCTCCTTAATCAGTTTGTACCCGTTCCCATGCGAAAGCATCCCTTTGTATGAAGCCACCATTGCTTTGTTTTCTATATTGCGATTCACCTTTGAGGACATTCTTCTTTTTGTCGCCGTCCGTAGCACACGATGTTTTGAAAAGTGTACCCAACCCAAAAAATCCACACCCGATGCAAGTGTTTTGAGAAACAGTTTGTCGGGATGAAGCATAAGTTTCAGGCGTGTGTCTAAAAACTCCGCAACCTGAGGGATCAAACCATCGAGATACTTTTTATCTTGATGCAAAAACACAAAGTCATCAGCATAACGAATGTAATATTTCGCTTTCAGTTTATGCTTTACGAACTGGTCAAACTCATTCATATAAATATTCACAAGGAGTCGGGACGTTAGGTTGCCCAGTGGTAACCCCTTCCCTTTGCCCGTACTTTCAAAACTTAACACCACCCCTTCAAGTAGCCATACAATGCTTTCGTCTTTTATGTACCCCTGTAAAATGGCGAGCAAAATATGCTGATTAATACTCGCAAAAAATTTCTTAATGTCACACTTCAAAACCCAGCATGTCCTTGTATAATTCTTGCTCACTTTCCTCCCAAAAGTTTCAATGCGCTTGATTGCTTTGTGGGTCCCTTTATTATTCCTGCACGAATACGAATCTGCAATAAATGTCTTATCAAAAAATGGGTACAGTATGCGATATATTGCGTGATGAAGCAGTCTGTCTCGCACGCTCGCTTTATGAATATCCCGTCGTTTCGGGTCACTTATAGTAAATGCTTCATACCAGCCATGAACATACACCTTCTGCGCGAGATTACGATGAAGTAGCAAAATATTTTCCATGAGTCTCGCTTCAAACTCCTGCACATCTATTTTCTGTGTCTTCCCTCTTTTAAATTCTCTCCATGCTAACAGCAAATTTTCTACAGAAATGATATCATCATATGTATGGATACAAACAATTCGACTCATTCTTCAAAGTCTACCCCCCCCCCGAAGCTTTTTGCAAACATCACACGTTCCTGTTTTGCAAAAGATAAAAAGCGTGTATATTTTTTGGTATAGCATCTATCATCTTGTTCCTAAAACCCACCGTTACACCCTCGCGCTCAAAATTGATACCCTTTTTATAGAGCTTATCGAAATGTCTGCGAGTGCATCGTTCGTGCAGAAACACGACAAAATTCCCTACCTTCGCACGGCCATTCGCAAGCTCGATACACTCAAGATACTACTTATGGTGCTTTGGGAAACCAGGTCTATTGATACTAAGAAATATGAGTTGCTTTCAACACCTCTGGATGAGATAGGCAAAATGCTCGGTGGATGGCTCGGACAAACAGAAAAAGCGTCGGAAATTTCTTCTCGCTCACGCGAGTAGAAATCTTGCGACGTGATTTTTCATGGCAGGAAAATCAAAAACTCCCTCGACCAAAAGCCGAGGGAGAAATAAAGAGAGTTGCGACAGCCCGCGAACCACCAGCTATCATTCCAGTCGTTGTCGTTGTGGTTGACGTTCACGTTACGCTCGTCGTTCCAGCTATTGAATGCGGATTGTATGGAGCGCCATCTGTGCCACCACCCTTCGAATACTCTCGGGGTTGAATCGTATCTGGCATCTATAATGCCCTAGCGCCCCACACCAAGTATCTTCATTTTTTGTGAAGTGTCTGCACCCATCACACTACTGACAATCATAATCATCAATATACTCGATGCGTGGATACTGATTTCGGAGACAAGCAACCATAATCACCTGCACATGTACCTACTTTCATCACACAGTATACAAACAAAAAGGACGCCGAGTAAACCCGGCGTCCGAGGATCAAGGTCAAAGGTTCAAAGAGAACCAAATGACTAAACCCAAAGCGCTACTTGCGACAGCCCGCGAACCACCAGCTATCATGCCAGTCGTCGTCGTTGTGGTTGACGTCCACGCTACGCCCGTCGTTCCAGCCACGGAATGCGGCATAGTACCAGCTCCCATTCTCATCCTTCCAGTGAGTACCGTTCGGGTGATCATCGGCAAAAGCAGGGTCGGCATCGTTGACAGCAGCAAGTGTGTACGGGTCGGCAGGTTTAAGCCCTCGCAGTTCGTACTCCTTGTCCAAGTCGGCATCGCTAACATAGCGACCGAGCTTGAAGAAGAACACTTCCACTTCATCGCCACTACCTTGCGGCATGGTGGCAACGACGCTGGCGTTGAGGTACGTGGTGCGTTTCGTGGCGTCGAGCGCTTGCTCTGGCGTACGACTGCGATTCACGGTGACGTGACGGATGATCATGTCACTGATGGCATCAACACGCTTGCGGAGCATGACCACGAACTCGTCCGCCAAGGCGCCTCCCTGAATTTCAAGAACTTGTTGCGTTTCTTTGCTCGGTAAATTACTCTTTTGCAGAGCAGCAACAAGAACATCGTAAATCTTGCCAATTTGACCAGCGGTGATACCTTTGACGGGGTCATGTTTTTCCATGGCGTCATCTCCTTTTGTGAGTTACGCTATAAAACTAATAACCAGTATGGCTGTAGTCATAGCCAGGAAATGCCGATAAATCAGCATCTTTTGGCTATGACTACATTCGCAATCACTATCAAAGAACTATATACAGTATACACTAAATGCCTGTTTTGTCAAGCTTTTTGCTTTTTCGTGATTTTGTGGTAGAGTGTGTGGGTTCGAAAATAAGACAAGAGACGAGATGCCCTCGTCGTTCAATGGATAGGATATGGGTTTGCGGTACCCACGATGTAGGTTCGATTCCTGCCGAGGGCACAAAATGAAATACCAAAAGAAAAAGCCTTACATTGTGTAGGGCTTTTTCTTTTGGTTGCGCAAAGTTACTGAGCACGCTACCTCCCACGTATTTTAAGTGAGAAATCAGGGCTATCAGCATACTGCGTTGCGCGGTCATTGATGAAATACTTTTCTCTCGTCTGCTCAAAAGAAAGCGTGTTGTCTATCAATCCAATATCATAAACATAGCGGTCCGCATTTTCAGGCAGCAAATAAGTAATGTTCCAGGAGACCCTCCCTGGCGAGATGGCATTTACATGTTTTGCAATATTGGTCGTGCAGTTACTCGTCAACGTATTGTAAAATTCAGGCTTTTCTTTGAGTTCATTTGCTCGTTCAATCATACTTAAAAATACCGCACGCATTTTCTCGGGGGTCGTCTTTATTGGGTACACGTATACTTTATCGTGGCGATAATTAGAGCGAAGCTTTACTACGTCACGCTCATCTGCAATAACGTATGTAAGCTCATACTGGCGGAGCACCCCTTTAGTGGCAGAAAATGATTCGCCTTTTTCCTTTCTAATCTCGACGGATACAGAAACAAAACGATTGTCCTCGAATTCAAAACTTAAAAACGTGTGCGCGGCGCCAACATATCCAGAAAATGGCTCAACAACAAAATACACGTTTTTAATCTTCCTTAGATCAAAGGTTGCGTCGTAATAATTTGGTGTATAGTCTGAGGTGCTCGTATAAGCAAAATTGCGGATGTTGTGAATCGAAACTTGATCACCATCTATTTCGGCATACGGAAGTACGGCCTGGTCGACGGTCCAATCTCTGTCGTTTGATGGGCGCACAACGAGTACAAGCAGTGTGTACGCAACTGCCACAAAAGCTATGAGTGCGAGGATTATTTTACCGAGTAGTTTTAAATATTTCATCGGATGGTAAAATCTACCCTACTACTGGCAAACCTTTTTCTTTCCAAGAACTAATGCCTCCGAGGACATTGCAGGCTGAAACGAAACCGAGTTCCTCCATCAATGCCGTTGCTTTTGCTGACCTACCCCCACTTTGGCAATGTACGACATACTGCTTTGCTTTATCGAGACCTTTTATATTCTCTGCGAACTCTGGGTCATAAAAATCGATATTCACCGCATTCTCGATGTGCCCCTCTGTGTATTCGTCTTTTGTGCGGACATCGAGCACGGTTGCACCTTGCTTCATAAGCTCCTGTGCTTCTTCTGTGGTAATGTTTGTCATATGTGTGCAGTATACCAAAAAGCACCATCTTGGGAATGGTGCTTTTTGTAAGAGAGACCTACGCGATCTTTTTGATCATTTTTGCAAGACGTGATTTCTTGCGAGCGGCGGTGTTCTTTTTAATCGTGTTGCCTTTTGCGGCCTTGTCGATTGCCTTGTAGGCGAGGGCTAAGGTTGCCTGGGCGGTCTTTTTATCCTTTGCAATGGCAAGGGTTTTGACCTCTTTAACGACTTCTTTCATCGCCTTCTTGCGGCGGTCGTTGTAGACCTTTTTCTTTTCTCCCGCGCGAATATTGCGTTTTGCTGATTTGGTAATTGGCATATCTCGACAATATACAGCATTTCCCAGATTTTGCAAGTGCAAAAAATAACCAGACCGTGTAGTATAAAGAATATGATATCCCACCTTTCTGGTACCCTGTTGTTCGCGAGTGACCGCCTTATTGTCGTTGATGTGGGTGGCGTGGGTTATAAAGTCCGCGTGGCCCTTGATACCCTGCGTGCACTGCGTGGTGTTGCTGACAAAAAAGTGTCCCTCTGGACCCACCTCGTTGTCCGCGAGGACGCCCTCGACCTGTATGGTTTTCAGAACGAAGCTGAGCTTGAGTTTTTTGAGATGCTCATTAGCGTTTCAGGGATCGGCCCAAAGGGGGCTCTCGGTATTTTGAATGTCGCGCCCGTTGACCACTTGAAAGAAGCGATTGCTCAAGGCGATGCGAGTGCACTCACGAAAGTTTCCGGTATCGGATCAAAGAGCGCACAGAAAATCGTACTTGAACTTCGTGAAAAAGTTGGTGGACGTGAAGGGGTTGTCGTTCCTGCCGGGATGCTTCGCGAAGAGCACGACGCGATCGCCGGTCTGGTCGCCCTCGGCTTCCCCGAGCGTGAGGCACGTGAGGCCCTCAAAGATGTGCCTGCTGATATTAAGGGTACGAGCGCGCGCATCAAATACGCCCTCAAACATTTAGGAAAATAATTATGAAGCCAAACAGTCTCATCGAAAATATTCTCAACTTCACCAAGCGCCTCGTACCGCACGGGCTCTTTCGGCGCATTCAACCGGCCTACCACTACACCCTCGCGCTTCTGGGTGCCCTCATTTATCGCTTCCCTTCTCGCCATATAAAAGTACTCGCTATCACCGGCACGAAAGGCAAGACCTCGACGACCGAAATTGTGAATGCGATTCTTGAAGAGGCTGGGTATAAAACGGCCGTCGCAGGGACCCTTCGTTTCAAAGTTGACCAAGAAGAAGAGCGCAACCTCTACAAGATGACCATCCCTGGGCGTTTCTTTTTACAAAGGTTTCTTCGTCGCGCCGTAAAGGCGAAATGCGATTGGGCTGTCATCGAAATGACCTCCGAGGGGGCGCGCCAGTACCGCCACAAGTGGGTCAACCTTGACGCACTCATTTTCACCAACCTCTCCCCTGAACACATCGAGTCCCACGGATCATTTGAAAGTTACCTCGATGCAAAACTTTCAATCGCTCGCACACTCGGGAGGTCTCCTAAGCATCCGCGTATTATCGTCGCAAATGCTGACAGTGAATACGCGGCCCAATTTCTTGGAATCCCCGCTGACACAAAAGCGACGTACACGCTTAATGACGCCAAGCCATACACACTAGAGAAAGATTCGATGACGTTTACCTTTGTGGGTTCACCGATTAGCACGCGTCTCTCAGGAGCATTCAATCTCTCGAATATTCTCGCTGCGGTGACCTTTGCTCGGACAATAAACATCTCCCCTGAAATCATCCGCCGTGCGATTGAAAAGTTCAACGGTATTCGCGGTCGTGTCGAATACGTAGACCAAGGGCAAGACTTTGATGTCATCGTTGACTACGCGCACACCGCTGACTCTCTCGAAAAAGTGTACGAGGTTTTTCAAAATTCACGTATGGTCTGCGTCCTTGGTGGGACCGGCGGCGGGCGCGACTCCTGGAAGCGCCCCGCAATGGGGGGTATCGCGGATGCACACTGCGATGAAATCATTCTTACCAATGAAGACCCTTATGACGAGGACCCTATGAAAATAATTGAGGAAATTAAGGCTGGGGTTGGAAGCGATAAGGCAGAAATAATTCTCGACCGCCGCGAAGCTATTAGCGTCGCCCTCAAAAAAGCACATACTGGTGACGCCGTCATCATCACGGGCAAAGGCACCGACCCCTACATCATGGGTCCGAACGGCACCAAAACACCATGGGACGACGCCACCGTAGCACGAGAGGAGCTCAAAAAACTTGGGTTCAATAAATAGTGGTATTCTGATATACTTCCTTTATGCTTAGTCTCTTCCCCGAATTATTTAACTATAGTTTCCTCGCCATTGGCGTTCTTCGTATTTCCGTCGGTATTATTTTTTTATGGTTCGCCTACATAAAAACGTTCAAGGAGCGCGCTGACTATCTCATCTTCTTTGAAAAATTAAAAATGCGCCCAGCGAAGCTTTTTCTCAACATCGCAATAGTAGTAGAGCTGCTTATTGGCGCGGCGTTCACCGCAGGCTACTACACCCAAATAGCAGCACTCTCCGCAGGGGTACTTATGACCCTCGCGTCCCTCATCAAGTGGCACCGCCCGAGCATGCTCCACCAAAACAGCGTGTCTTTTTATTTTCTTACCGCGGTGGTTTCCCTCGCTCTCGCATTCATCGGCCCTGGCGCCTTTGCGTTTGATCTGCCACTGTAGGTTTGTGGTCACGAGTTACTAAGTGTTCTCGGATGATTACATCCTGTGAGCACTAAGTACTCTCGACCCCGGCTCGTGGTTTTTGAGTACAAAAAACATCACTGTGCCTGGCACAAACTAAAAATCTGTCGCAGGGCAGATTTTTAGTTTGTGCCCCCAGTAGGGATCGCCTCTTCCTTCGGTCGAGACTATCCATTTTGTAGCGATTCGAGGATACTCTCATCGCCAAAATGGTGAGCCTACGGTTCGACCCCTGCAATGGTTGCACGGGATAACAAAAAAACAGTGGAATAAATCCACTGTTTTTTTGTTATTGTGCCCCCAGTAGGGATCGAACCTACGACCGTTTGCTTAAAAGGCAACTGCTCTACCGACTGAGCTATAGGGGCAACGAAAAAATACTACCACAAATAGTGGTTTTTTCAAATTTTTGACAGTATTCAGTCCAACAAGTAAACTGAGGTTTGAAGTCTCGTTCCCCCTTTCTTAAAGGAGTTTATAATGAAACAAAGGAAAGTCATACAAGCAAGCGCTCGTCGTGTTTGGTTTACAACACAAAGAAAACACGAGAAAGCGCAAACCAAGAACCTCACCAAAGACTCTCGAAACAACCCTGAACCACCGCCACGGAAACAAGCCCGTAAATACTGAAAGCACTTTATAAACTAAGGTGCTTTTCTTTTTTATAAAAAGTTATCCACAGCCCCCTCTTGCACGAGTAATACTCATGGCGGTATACTGTATATAGACAAATCAAGTGGTTCGCAGATTTCACGGTCTGACCACCTCAATAGGTCCTTGCGAGGAAATTCTCGCCAATCACAAATCAGTTCTTTGCGCGATATACAGCGCTCGTTTCTCACAATTAAATATGGGCCAAAAGACCCATATTAGCTTCTCGGCTCGGAAGTGTAAAAGATTACTTTCACACTTCCCTCGCTCTACGTCGCTAATAAGTTCTTTCTCTCTACTGAAAAGCCGCATCATACATGCGGCTTTTTTAATTCTCATTTTTGACTGACTATGTATACGATACTATAGTATCGTATACATAGTCAGTTGGAATCAAAGAGAAAGTATAAATTTTTCGAGCGCGATAGCCATCGGCTCCCCTCCTCGATGTGCTTCGTGGTAGATAGATGAAAGCGAGCGCGAGAGTTTGGCGATTTCTTCCACCGTATAATTTGTCGCAAACCCACGGGACTTTTTTGCAACAAATGGATTGAGTTCCGCGTCGTCTCCCGGCTTTGCATTTTTCATCAGGGCAATATTTTTTACCGCCCAAAACAGCGTGTTACATATTTCCTCAGGCTCGAGACCAGCACCAACCGCTTGCTCATACAAAACCCAGAGGTCTTTTTTGTTACGCATGCCGAGAGCGTCCCCGAGAGAAAAAATATTAAACGCAGGGCGGGTGTCTATTTTCTTGCCGATGTGCTCTTCCGTTTCGGTAGCGTGTTCAAGAATTTCTGCCACTACATTTTTGTCGAGCGTTGGTTCAAATATTAAAAAATGGTTGGGTGATACCGCGAGTGCTTGTGCGCATGACGCAATGACTTCTTGCTCTGCTTTTTTCTCGAGAATGCTATCAAATATAAAAAGGGTGGTCTCACCAAAAAGTCCGCGCGATGACGCTGAGGTATCGAGGAAACCCTCTGTTGCCTCCCCTTCTGTAACCATGCGCTCGCCCGCACAAATACCACGCGACTTCTCGCGAAGCGCTTGAAACCGCTTGCGGCCTTTTTCTCTATCGGTACCATAAATGACGTGCAACATAGAAGAATAATTATTTTACATCCTCCATACTCCCCCAGCGTGGGCCCTGGAATACCGATACGGTAATTGGTACCGGAAACTCTACCGCGTGCTCCATGGCGTGCTCAATAACTTCACGTACTTTTTTTACCGAGCCTTCCTCAACCTCAAAAAGGAGTTCGTCGTGAATTTGCAACAGGAGGTGCGCTTTATCCAAGAGCTTTGCCTCGGCGAGTCCCTCGTACGCCTTTTGCATCGCAATTTTAATAATGTCCGCAGCGGTCCCTTGGAGCGGTGCGTTCATCGCCATACGCTCAGCACCTGCCCTAATGTAGGGTATCGGTGACTTGAGTCCTGCAAAAAATCTACGGCGTCCAAAGTAGGTCGTCGTGAAGCCGTCTTTTTTTGCATGCGATTTTACTTCTTCAAAGTATGCGGCAATCTTAGGAAAGGTTAAAAAATAATTATCATAAAACTCCTGCGCTTCAATACGCGTGGAACCAAGATTATCTTTGAGCGCATTTACCCCCATACCGTATACGATGCCAAAGTTGATAACCTTTGCTTTGCGACGCATTTCGGCGGTGACGTCTTTTTCCGCAACCTTAAAGACACGCGACGCAACCGAGGTGTGCACATCGACACCGGTGCGGAATATCTCGATGAGGTGCTCGTCCTCCGACAGGGCTGCCAGTACACGCATCTCGATTTGTGAATAGTCGAGTGCAAGGAGCGTTGCCCCTTTAGGCGCAATGAACGCATCGCGAATCTCGGTCCCCATATCACCGCGCACGGGAATGTTTTGCAGGTTAGGGTTGGTCGAGGACATTCTCCCAGTCGTGGTGCCGGCCTGATTGAGTGTCGTGTGCAGGCGCCCATCCTCCCCCACCAAATGAGGCAGGTTGTCGATGTAGGTCGAAAGAAGTTTTTGCAGCTCGCGATACAAGAGGATGTCTACGATGATGGGATGTGCGTCACGGAGCTTCACGAGCTCTGACTCGCGCGTCGAGCGCGCACCACCTTCGGTTTTCTTGAGCCCTTTTGCCGTGAGGTTAAGTTTATCAAAAAGTATTTCACCAAGCTGTTTAGGAGAATTCATATTGAACTCTCCGCCCGCATGCTCGTAGATACGCGCGGTAATCTCATCGAGTGTCTTATGGAATTTTACCGAAAGTTTTTTGAGATGATCGGTATCGACTAAAATACCGTATGCCTGCGCCTCCTCAATAATCGGAATAAGCGGAAGCTCTATCTCGCGATACACCGCACCCAACCCTTGTTTACCGATTTCCGCCTCGAGCGCACTGAGTGCCTCAGCAAATGTTTTCTTTTGCGTGTAGTGAAGCATGTCCTCAAGCGACGGTGTGGTGAGGTCAGAATTAAGGAGCCAGAGTGCAATCTGTGCGTGCTTGAATAGGGTGGGGTCTATCGCGGGCTCAGGTGTTTCGTCTACCACGGTAGCTGCTGCAGGACGCTCGATACCAATGAGCTCGTGCAGCCGGTCACGGAGCGAACGAAACTCGAGCTCTGCAAAAATCTTTTCTGCCGCTGCGGGGACAAATGTCTCCTTCCATGTTTTTGGCGGAAGAGAAAATTCCATCGGCGCATCACGACGCACCGTTGCAAGAGTTTTTGAAAAAAGTGCTTCTTCCTCCCCTTCTTCGAGGAGTTTGATGATGCGTGGCGTGAGTCCAGCTGCCTTAAACGCCTCGGGGTCTTTTTTTAATTTCTTATAAATATTCTCAACAGAACCAAAGGTGGTGATGAGGGTTGTCGCTGTCTTTTCACCGATTCCCGAGATACCAATAATATTATCTGAAGGATCTCCACGGAGTCCTTTGTAATCGGGGAGGAGTGTCGGCTTGAAACCAAAGCGTTCCTTCACCGCTTTTTCATTATATAAAATAGTGTCGTTGATCCCCTTCTTCAAGGTGTATACCAACACCCGGTCGTCATCAACGAGCTGTAAGGTATCCATGTCCCCTGACGCGATAATGATCCGCAAATCTTTTTCGTTCTTCATTTTTTCCACAATCGTTGCCAGAAGGTCGTCGGCTTCGAAACCCGGGAGTTCGTACGCGGGGATACTGAGTGCGGCAAAAATATCGCGAGAGCGTTTGATCTGATGCACGAGGTCGTCCTCTGCTTTTGCACGACCCATCTTGTATGCATCGTATGCCTCATGGCGAAAGGTCGGCTGTGGCAAATCAAAACACCCCACAATGTAATCAGGTTTGAGGTCCTTGATGATTTTCATAATCATCGTCGATATACCGTAGCTTGCACCCGTCGGCTCGCCGGTGCTTGAAGCAAACCCAGGAAGCGCATGGTAGGCGCGATGGAGAATCGCGTGTGCGTCGAGAAGGATGAGTGTCTTTTTGTCTTTTACCATACTAGAAATTACCTTCTATCGCGCGCACACCCTCGCTCACATAATTAAAAGAGATTTTTATCATATCTTTTGGCATTGCGTCAGCAACCTGCTCGGGCCATTCAAGGAAAATGAGATTCGTTTCATCGGCGAGAATTGCCTCCCATTCAAGCGCGCGCATCTCGTCTCCGCTGTGCAAGCGATACGCATCGATATGAATGAGTTTGAGGAATCGGTCGCCGACCAGCGAACCGCGGGGGATGATGTAGATTTTTTCGAGGATGAACGTCGGGCTCGTCACCACCTCGGTAATGCCGAGCGCTGCGGCAACACATTTTACAAACGCTGTTTTCCCTGCCCCGAGGTCTCCCGAAAGACCCACGACAGTCGCATTTTCTTGCGGGGCGCGAGACGCAATATCACGCAAAAACCCTTCTGCTACGGCTCGCAATTCCACCAAGTTTTTCACCTCTTTTACCATACCCCCATCTTACCATTTTTAGAGCACTCTCTGAAACAGCTCGAGCACGAGCATGGACAGTAAAAAAACGGCACCTTTTGGTGCCGTTTTTTTACTCAATACACTCTTTCTCCTTTACTTATCTTCTGAGAATCGTCCGTAAAGATGATTTGCAAGAAGTACCAGGATGAGTACAAGGATAAGGAGGAGGATCCACTCAAACAGTGACGAAGGGAGGAATGAACCTGCGCCAAAAAGGTTTGCGCCGAGTCCGTTTTGTGCCTGCTCACCGCGGTGGGTTACGTACGCTATCGCGTCACCTTGAATGTTGCGTGCGTCAGTGTACACCATATTGGCAGTCACGACCACCAGTTGCCCCTGTGCAAGACGGCGGTCAGCGGTTGCAAAGATAAACAATTCGCCTTCTGCTTTTGATGCAAGCGTTTTAAGGTCAACGGTGACCGAATTGTCTGCGCTTGAGTACGAACCATTCGTTGCACTCTCGAACTTCATTGACGAAGGGAGCGTAACACGGAGTACCACATTTTTGAGAGACTGAGTACTTTCGTTCTTCCACGTGACATGGTAGCTGCGCTTTTCGCCTGAAACAATCACATCGGCTCCACCGTCAACAGCAAGCGATACCAATGATTGTGTTCCAATACTACGCGTTATAACCGTCGTGGTGTTCACCGTGTTCGTACGTACAGGAGTGTTAACGACTACGGTTGTGTCAGGAATAACGGTCGCACCCTCTGCAACAAAACTTACTATTGAACCATACGTCTTACCGTAAGGATTTTCTGCCGCAATGCGGTAGTAGTATGTCTGCCCTGCCGAGAGGCCCGTAATAACATCGGCGTGCTTGATTGTTGAGGCTGTTCCAACACCAAAGGTTTGTGTCTTGTTGCCAAGAGAACTATTGGTCCCCCACTCGAACCATGCGTTCGACGACTGACTTGCTGAAGTAAACACAAGGCCGTTCAATTTCGCTGAAGTACGACTAATCTCCGTAGCAAGGAGCGTCGTTGCGGTGGGCGCTACTGACACGGTGTTTATGGTTGTCGTGTTGGTGTACGTAGTGGTAAAAGAAAGAATGCTGCCGTACACCGTGCCTGACGAGTTGCGTGCTGCTGCACGATAGTAGTAGGTAGTGTTCTGAACGAGACCAGAAAGTGTCGCGCTGAAGTTTGAGGTGGCAGATCCTTGCGCGAGCTTCTGGGTTGAGTTACCAAGAGACTGCGAACCTCCCCATTCAAACCAGCGCACGGTGTCGTTACTGCCGTTTGGGTCAACGTAACCATTCAGGACCGCAAAGTCGCCTGAGGTGTCTGCATTGCGCGTGCTTACCACCACAAACGAGTTGCCATTATTGCATGACCAACAGGTATTTGATGTTCCGGTGTTGAATGAAACAATGCTTCCGTACACAACGCCCTGCGAGTTTTGTGCTGCTGCGCGATAGTAGTAGGTGGTGTTCTGCGAAAGCCCTGAAAGGTTTTCTGAGAAACTTGAAGCAGCGATACCCTGACTGTAGTGATTGGTCTGATTACCGAGGTTGGTCGAGGTGCCCCATTCGAACCAGCGCGTCGTGTCGCTTGACCCTGAAGGATTTACATACCCATTCAATACTGCGTAGTCATTTGAGGTGTTGGTTGCCCCATTGGTCGAAATAGTAGGAAGTGTTCCTGTGTTGGTGTTGCCATAACTTGTCGTAAACGAAACAATACTGCCGTACACCGTACCCTGTGCATTCTGTGCTGCTGCACGATAGTAGTAGGTGGTGTTTGCCGAAAGCCCTGAAATACTTGTCGACATATTTGAAGCAGCGATACCCTGACTGTAGTGGTTGGTCTGGTTACCGAGGTTCGTTGAAGTCCCCCACTCGAACCAGTACACCGTATCGTTTGTGCTGTTCGGGTTGATGAACGCATTCAGGGTAGCGTAGTTAGTCGCAATATTGGTTGCGGCGTTAGTGGTTGCTGTTGGCAAACTACCGACAGAAGCAATACTGCATGCAGGAGTCTTGAAAGAAATGATGCTCCCTTCTGCGGTCCCAGCAACATTTGTCGCCATCGCACGATAGTAGTAAGTAGTGTTCTGGTTCAATACTGAAACCAACTGGCTAAATGTTGAGTTGGTGGTAAACGTTTGGTGCGTAGTCTGGGTGCCGAGGCTTGCCGTAGCGCCCCACTCAAACCACACGCTGGTTGCATTGCCGTTAGGAGTAACGGAACCATTAAAGGTCGCGCTGTTGCAGGTCGTGACAACACCCTGCGCAGAAGCGACACTTGTGCCACCAAAGAACCCAAGAAGGGCCACGAGGGCGATACCGAAAAATGTAATTTTTGTTTTCATAATTATTTTAATAGGCGAATTTCGTATATAACAATAAAAGTAAATTTTGGCAACAAACCTTTTTACTTTTTAAAACCATGAATAGATATTCATAACTTTAAAAAATACAAGAGGAATATTCCCCTCCTGTAAATGCACTGATTGAAAAGAACTAATGGTTACCATCCAGAAGTTGGCTGGAGCGTGCTCACCCCAGGGTCTGTTCCTGTAACAGGAGGGAGCGTATTGACGATCGGGGGCGGTGATACGGCTGGTGATGAAGACCCACTTTCGTCACGACGGTTGCGATAACGATCTATCACATACCCGCCCGTGGCGACACCACAGCCAACCGTACCACCTGTACTGCCACCAACCATGGTGCCAATAACGTCACCAACGAGCGCGACGATTGCCCCCCGAGCAGCCCCTCTGCCATTACCTTCAACAGCGAGACCACCAAGAGCGCCAACCCCCGCACACCCGAGAGCATGCCGAGCTGTTGGCAAAGAGCTTTCTTCTTCCGCAACAGACACCGCAGGATAGTAGACATCGGGCTCCTTCGGTTTGGTTTCTGTCCTCACCACCTCCTTCGTCACCTCGATGCTTTTGGGCGGCATGCATTTCCAACCGCCGTGACCGTTAGAGATTATGGGGAGA
>Ga0209542_10003304_pt1 | contig 34687 bp, 35 predicted proteins | sample RifCSPhighO2_01_FD_184028 | JGI IMG/M metagenome (GOLD analysis project Ga0209542, IMG submission 184028) | Soil microbial communities from Rifle, Colorado - Rifle CSP2_plank highO2_0.1 (SPAdes) (version 2) | ecosystem: Environmental > Terrestrial > Deep subsurface > Rock core/Sediment ...
GTCGTCTGAAGAATAAAACTCGTTTATTTCGGCGTTTTTTTCTTTTAAAATGTCCTCTTGGATGGCCTTGAGCCCTTCTTTGCCTTCAAAAAACCGGACTTTGGGCTTATGGGGCGCGAGATTAAAAATAGCTTTCAGTTCCGGCAGAACTTTTTTGAATTCCGTTTCTTTTTCTTTTATCTCTTGCTCCTGAAATTTGAATAAATTAAACAAAAATTCCGGGTCTTGGGCGCCATAGAGAGTTTTGCCCTCCTTTTCTATTTCGCTTACAAGATTCTTTTTGGCCAGGCCCTCTAAAATCACGTAGGTAGTGGCACGGTTCACTTTGGATTTCTGGGAAATTTTTTGAACTGCGGCCTCGCCTAGCTCTAAAAGAGCCAGATATACTTTGATTTCTTTGTCCGACAACCCCAGTTTTTTTAGTTCAAGTTCAACTAACATTTGAATATATTATACAGCAAATTATATTACATGTCCAGTTCGGAAATCTTAATGCCCAGCATTTTTAGCAGGCTGTGGCCGGTCATTTCCGGAGGAATTGGAAGGTCCATAAGTTCCAAGATTGTCGGCGCGACATCGGCCAAAATCCCGCCTACCTCTATTCTTTGGCGCTCAATTTTTTCCTGGGATTTCTGAACGGCGAACTCGGGTGCTATCAGATAAAACGGCACCGGATTAAGCGAATGTTCCGGGTAGGATTCGCCGGTCAGAGGATTGCGTTTTTCATCCGCGTTGCCGTGATCGGCGGTGATTATTAAGAGCCCTTTCGCTTTGAGCACTGCTTCTAGGAGCGCGCCCACTTGGTTGTCCAGCGATTCTATGGCCTTAACGGTCGCGTCGTAGTTTCCCGTGTGCCCCACCATATCGGCATTGGCATAGTTGGCTATTATAATGTCATATTTCTGCGAATGAAGAGCAAAAAGTATTTTATCCGTTATTTCGGGAGCGGACATTTGGGGGCGTTCAGAAAATTTGTAATCCTGTATTGAACTTACTAAAATTCTTTCCTCGTTCGGGAAATGCTCTTCAACTCCGCCGTTAAAAAAGTAAGTGACATGAGCGTACTTTTCGGTTTCGGCGATATGAAGCTGACTTTTATTATGTTTAGACAAAACTTCGGCAAGCGGATTTTTGATTTCAAGCGGCGGGAAAGCGACGCGAGTGTCTAGTCCCTCCTTATAGCGCGTCATGGTGGCGAAATAAATATTTTTCAGTTCCTGCCGTTTAAACCTGTCAAAATCTTTCAGCACGAAAGATTCGGTCAGCTGGCGGGCGCTGTCTTCACGGAAATTTATGTAAACGAAGGAGTCATTATCGTTCGCGTGAACAGCGTCTCCGTCTTTTTCGGTGATCACCGCCGGTTCTATAAATTCATCCGTCAGATTTTTGCCATAGCTGGCTTCCAACGCTTCGACGACGTTTTTAAAATGTTCGCCATTGCCCTGCGTTATTAAGTTATAAGCCTTTTCGGTAAGCTCCCAGCGGTCGTCGCGGTCCATGGCGTAGTAGCGGCCAATTAGACTTACGATGCGGGTATTAGGATAGCCGGTTTTAATTTTTTGATTCACTCTTCCCAAAAAGTCTGCCGCTTCTTTCGGTGGCGCGTCTCGGCCGTCGGTGAAAATATGGATATTAACCTTTTTAAGCTGCATTCTTTTGGCGAGGTCCAACACGGCATAAAAGTGATCAATATATGAGTGGACGCTTCCGGAAGACACGAGTCCCATGATATTGAGCGCTGAGTTGTTCTTTTTGGCGTGTTCTATCGCTCCAACCAGAGCTTCGTTTATGAAAAAAGAGCCGTCTCTGATGGCAAAAATAATTCTAGGCATGTATTGATAGATGATTCTACCCGAGCCTAAGTTTAGGTGACCGACCTCGCTATTGCCTTCTTCGCCCCAAGGAAGACCCACGGCAATACCAGAGGCCTGAAGATTAGTCATAGGGAAGTTTGTTTCGATGTAATCGAAAGTCGGCTTGATCGCTTTCCAAATTGCATTAGATGGGACTTCCGGTCCCCGGCCGAAGCCATCAAGAATCACGAGTAAAAAAGGTTTTTTGGACATAGCTACATTATAAATCACAAATCCCAAATCCCAAATCAAGTTCAAAGCTCAAAGTTCAAAACTCAAAATTGCATCTTAAAACTTAAAACAATTGAGTCCCTGCTTTGAGTTTTTCATTTTGAGTTGAATCATTTTTTTATTTGACATTAGTATTTATATTTGTTATACTTAAAATATAAATTTAACTATGTATAATTTTGCTGTTAACTATCAATATGGAAATTCTTTACTTCGCATACGCGGCGGTGCTTGCTTTGGCAGTAGGCGTTGCCTCGGGTTATTTAATTCGCCAAAAAATTGCGGCCAAAAAGGCCAACTCAATCGAGTCTAAACTGCAACGTCAGGAAGAAGAAGCAAGGGCGCAGACAAAAGAGCTTTTACTTGAAGCCAAAGATAAAGCGGTAAAAATACTCGAAGAAGCCAAATCGCAGGAACGCGAACGGTTGGCTATTTTAGCTCGTCAGGAAGAGAGGCTTCACGAACAAAACAAGCGCCTTGATCGCAAGGAAATCGAATTTGAGGGCGAGAAAAAAGATTTAGAGCGCCAAATTAGTCAGGTTAAGCTTACCAAGCAGGAGATCGAAGACCTGCGCGCCAAAACACAGGGAGAGCTTGAACGGGTTTCGGGGCTTTCAAAAGAAGACGCTAAAACTCTCTTAATTTCGAAAATTGAAAATGACGCCAAAGAAGATCTGGCGGGGACGCTCCAGAAAATGGAAAAGTACCGTAGGGAAGAAATAGAACAAAAAGCGCGGGAGATAATCACCACTGCCGTTCACCGCTATGCCCGTTCGCACGTCAGCGAAATAACTACTTCTATCGTGTCTATCCCGTCCGATGAACTGAAAGGCCGCATCATCGGAAAAGAAGGCCGGAACATCAGAACACTTGAGCGGCTTACCGGTGTGGAAGTCATAGTGGATGAAACGCCGGAATCAATCACGCTTTCCTCGTTTGACCCGATGCGCCGGGAAATCGCTAAAACCGCGCTTCTGAAATTAATTCAAGATGGCCGTATTCAGCCGGCGCGCATTGAAGAAAAAGTTGAAGAAGCAAAACAGGAAGTCCAGAGAAAGGTTTTTGAAGCGGGCGAGGCGGCAATGTATGAAACCGGCGTTTTGGATTTGCCGCGGGAAATTGTCATGCTTTTAGGCCGTCTGGCTTTCAGAACCAGCTATGGCCAGAATGTGCTTTTACACTCGATAGAAATGGCGCACTTGGCCAAAATGCTTGCCAAAGAACTCGGCCTTAATGTAGAGGTCGCTAAAAAAGCCGCGCTTTTGCACGATATCGGCAAGGCCGTTGATCACGAGATTGAAGGCACTCATTTAGAACTCGGACGGAAAATATTACAGAAATACGGTGTTGAAGAGGCGGTGATCAAAGCGATGCAGTCGCATCACGAAGATTATCCTTATGAAATTCCCGAAGCGTTTATCGTAACGGCAACCGACGTAATATCTTCGGGACGTCCGGGCGCGAGACGCGATACGGTTGAAAATTACATCAAGCGGCTTACGGAGCTGGAAAATATCGCCAATTCATTTGCCGGTGTTGAAAAATCCTACGCGATTCAGGCGGGACGCGAGATAAGAATCTTTGTCACTCCCGAAAAAATCGACGATTTGAAAGCAATCCAACTTGCTCGGGACATCGCCCGCAAAGTTGAAAGTGATTTGAAATATCCCGGTGAAATCAAAGTAAACGTTATACGCGAGATAAGAGCTGTGGAGTACGCGCGGTAGAATATAGAAACTAGAAAATATTGTCTCTTCGGGAGATCTCTCGTAGGGAGAGAATTTAGAAATAACAAAATCGGCTCAAAGGACTTGAGCCGATTTTGTTATTATTATATAATTATTGCGGGTCGAATTAATTCTATTTTCTATTTTCTCCGCCAAAAGCCCCCCCAAGGGACATTTAGGCGGATCCGTCTGAATGCGAAGCTTTCGGCGGATAAATTCTATTTTCTAAATTTATGAACAAAGATCGTTTAATAGACGCGGTGGCCGCGAAGCTCGGCACCACAAAAGCCGAAGCGGAGCGGGCGCTTAGCGCAATTCTTGATGAAATTACCGCGACTCTGTCCCGCGGCGAAGAGGTGACTCTGACCGGTTTTGGAAACTTTGAAGTATCGGTCAGAAAAGCCCGTCCAGGCGTCAACCCCCGCACCGGCGAGAAAATCCAGATCGCGGCGACTAAAGTTCCGCGTTTCCGCGCGGGCAAAGGGTTGAAAGAAGCTGTAAGGTAATAAAAAACCCCCGATAATTCGGGGGTTTTTTATTTTACTTTTACTAATTCTTACAGCCGGGAATGTTTGACAAGGAGCTGTCTTGAAATATTCTCCAAAGCCGCGATATGGGCGCCGTGAGCAAGAGGCGTCCTATATTTGGCCGCCGTTCTGTAAGTTGAAATAATAACATTCATCATAATATTTTTCAGTTCCTTTTTCACCCACTCAAAATCATCAGCTGTGTCAACTATATGCCGGCGTTCGCCTCGGTTTCTGCGCCACTCGAGATACGACACAACCACGCCTCCGCTGTTGGCCGCGATACCCGGAATGACAATCTTCCCGCGATCGTCAAGAATGCTCTGCGCCTCGGGTGTAATCGCTTCGTTGCCTGCTTCACAGATTAGAGGCGCTATAATCTTATTGGCGTTTTCTTTTGTAATCTGGTTTTCAATAGCCGCGGGGATTAATATATCTACCGGAAGTAAAAGTAATTCTGAGTTTGTAATTTGATCGGCTTCTTCTTTCGGAAAACCTGCAAAAGTTTTGTGGTTTTTATAATAATCCAATACTTTTTGCGTATCTAGGCCGTGGCCGTTGAAGATGCCTCCGTTAACATCGCTTACAGCGGCAATATTTGAAAATTGATCAAACTCCGCATCGGAATCAACAGTTAATTTCGTAAGATTCATTCCGACATTGCCGAATCCTTGAATTGCAATACGCGGTTTTGACGGTAATTGCAGAGAAGCCAGCTGCAGAAATTCTTTTAAGACAATCCAAAGGCCGCGAGATGTAGCATCTTCCCGGCCGGGACAGCCGTCGTAATCCAGAGGCTTGCCGGTAACAACGGCGGCAACGTTAGGCAGCTTGGCTAGCACGTTAAGTTCGGCGACCTTGTTATAAATCCAAAACATTGTCGTTGAGTTTGTGCCCACGTCTGGCCCGGGAACGTAAATGTCCGGACCGAGCATATTTTTAAGAAGGAGTCGTTCAGCGACTTTTTCCGTAATGTCTCTCAAATCGTCTTCAGTCTGTTTGGCTGGGTCAATGGGGACTCCAAATTTTGCTCCCCCGAATGGCAACAGCGCGAGAGCCTCTTTTTCAGTCATGCCGTGGGCGAGGGTCTTCATTAAGTCAAGATTTACACCGGGGTGGTAACGAAGTCCGCCTTTAAAAGGCCGGGCGCCCGTTGAATACGGGTTGCAATGGAAAACGCCAATCAGTAACAGCGACTCTTGTTTGCCGTTAATGATAGGCCTGATTTTGGTATAACAAATATCCTTAGGTTCTCTCAGTTCGTCAATTACTTTATCGGGTATGCCGGCGATTTGAGCATAACGCTCAATCTGCTTTACCTTTTCCGCGAACATGCGGCATCCCTCCGGGGATTTTAAAGTACAAATTGTGCCTATAAAATAGATAAAAAACCGCCTTTTGTCAAACAAAAGGCGGTTTTTGTTGGAGTATATTTATGACTTCGCTCGAACTTATTTTATCAAAAATTGCTGAGAAAAACAATTACTCGCCCCGCCGCTCACCGCCGACTTGTCCGCCGTAACTTCAGCGAGGATGGATTCGGATTATTTTAAGAATGGAGCACCAAAAATACAATTCCTAAAAGATTAAAATTGTTTGGACTTATCTCTCCGAATTAAAGTCAAAATTTTCTGGAGGATCGGCCAGAGCTTGCCGGTTTTGTGAAGAATAAATACGCCGCCGCTAAGAACGATAATAAGAACAATCCACCACGCACCGCTATTTGATTGCTTTTGCGTTGGCAGTTGGGAGTTTCCCTGCGTTGATTTTTGATCTTGTAATGAAGCGGAATCCGCCGAAGACATCACGATTACGCGCGGAGTTTCATCTTTCGCCGGTGTTAGCAGAGTGCGTGTGCCGCGGAATAAATCATCAACCGCGACTTCCCCCTTATACACCCCGACTGCGCCGAGCCGTTTCGCTTCGTCGTACGAAACCCAAAAATGCGTGCCGCGCACTCCGACAGTCATCGCGGGCATTTTTACCTGCATACTACCTTGATAATTCCACTGAGGTTCAACTATGACCTCTACATCACCGTTGCGAAGGTCAAGGTGATTTATCAACTCTCTACCCAACGCTTTGGAAATTCCAGTTTGGTCGAAAGTAATATCGCTAAACCCGCGAACTTTGACGACATAGGATCCCGGCAAGACAACAAAAATATCATCATCCATACCGGTAAATATTCTGGCGCCCTTGGGAATGGCATCCCCTTTCTTAAGGATAACCCACTCATCACTTCCAGGCACTTGCATTTCCGGCTCTCCCTCCACACTCCATACGCTCATAGGTTTCCCCGCCTCATAGTTACCCAATACTTTTTTTAGATATTCTTCTTTGTTTGGAAAGGCGGGTTTGCGCTTTAAAAGATTAATATATTTTTCTGCTTCATTCAATGGGTCATCTGATGCGGCGCCTGCGACTTTGATTGGCTGACCATCACCCATCGGATCAGGTATCGGTTCACCGCCAACAGAAGCCGGGCATCCGGACAGACAATCGTTTTGAGCTTTACTGCGATCGTCAACGCATTCATTATCGCGAGGCGAAAAATTACGCGTACTGCCGTTTGGCAACTGGATTACGGATACCCCATTGTCATCAATTTCTGATGCCGGCAGGGGGCACTGATAGCCCCGCTCTGCATCATCCAGGCATTTTATAGCACAGGCGGCATATGGTGACGAGGAGTCAGGTGCGTTATTTGCCGGCACATTTGTGGCCGGCTGAACCGGAGCCGAATCTCCGCAGTAAGGTTCAATCGCTTTTTCAAGTTTGACTGCTTCTCCTTTTACCCATTCAAGAAGTCTTGCTCTTCCATGATCAAAACCAGGATGCTCATTAATGACAAAGCCGGTAACATTAGTGATGTTCTTGCGAGTATCCGAACGGTCATAACGGATAGAGTGATATTCGTCCTGTTTAGGATTTAACGATGTTTGTCCGGCAATTGCGATAACGCATGACCCTTTTTGAGCGACTAAATGCATTTGAAATTCACTTATCCAGCCGTTTTTAAAGTCCCGCAAATTACTATCTTTTATCACTCCAATGCGATTTACATGAGAAGAAGTCTCACCAATAAGGATTGTGCCGCCGTCACCAATCATGACTGTTTCTTTGTTGTAGGGTAATGCCTTATATTTATCATCTGTAGTAGATACATAATGTGTTTCCAGGAGGAGGGCCACTACTTCATCCATGTGTGTTTTTGCTTTCGCGGGGTCCGAAAACCGAAGAAGGGTATTACGTTCCCTATCTAATCCAGACCTGAGAATTGACACGTCTTCAATTTTATCTATATATTCAATATTTACATTATCAGTATCCACGATATTGCAACCAGGAGGATAGTAAATTAAATTCTGACCTGTCGTGCGACTAATAGCCGTGCACTCCTCCTCTGTAAAAGATGAATTGCCAGTTTCCTGCGCCAATGCGAGTGATGGCAACAAAAATCCTATTGTTATAATCACGACTATGCCAAATAAACCAGTAACGAACTCACTCTTAGTTTTTTCCGTTTTTTGATCCCTTATATTCATAAATATATTATACCAAAAAATCAGAACTCTTTCTCCACTACGCCTGTTTGTTTATCCACCCGATACCAGTTGAAAGTTGCTCTATGGACACTATTTTCGCCTACAACAAGTTCAAACACATGCACCGCCCAGTCAGTATCCCAGTCCTCAACTTCAAATTCAGCTTGTTTGGGAAAGAGCAAGCGCATAAATTCCTGCACCTCCGGAAGATTTTTTATCTTCGCCAACGCCTCTTCTTGCGTAATCTTTGGAGCTATCTGCGTAGAGGCCTTCTTGTCTGTCGGCACGACGCTCGCAAATATCTTATCAATTATTGGCTCGTACTCATTCGCGTAATCTTTAAGCGACATGCCGCGCAGAACCAGCACATTTCCGCTTTTACTGAAAACCGTAATCTCCTTAAATTGCCAGTTCTCGCCGTTTTCCGTGTATGACCCGGCGGCGAAATAGCTGTTGTCGGCAGTGTTTTTCTCTTCATACTCCCAACCGCTTTCTTCCACCAGATATCGCGCGTCATTCTTAAAAGAGTCCTCGATGTCCCGATATACTTTTTTAAGCTCCTTGGGATCGGTAACACGCGGGTCGGTATGCGCCTGCATTGAGTAAAAAGCCCCGCCGTTCGGCTCGCGAATAAATTCCGCCGGCGCATCCTTTTGGGAATCGTCAATAATCCAGTCCTTAGGATACTGAAGAGTAAAACCATATCTGGAATGAAATTCGGCGGTTTCGGCATCCGGTTTCTGAAAGTAATTTTTTTGCCCAAAAAAAACGGCAATACCAATGAGAAGTAGAATGCCGCCAGCAAATATCAAAATCTTTTTCGATGTTTTCATTTGGAATATCGTTCTTGTTTTTGTAATTGGTCCCATAAGAGCAAAGCAACAACCGTATTTGTAAGCAGAAGAAGCGCCATAATGATGGGTGCTACATCATGAAACCCGAGTTGTACTGTTTCGGGCAAAATCTGGATCATGACGGCAAAAATAAGAACGTTTGCGGCGATATGCGATGCCACGCCGACGATAATGAACTTCAAATTTCTTGAAAGGAAAAGGCCCGCGGATATAATAAGGAGTAATAAAAGCGCTGTTACGCCCGCGTTGCCGTGCAAAGCAAGATTCCAGCCGGAAAATCCGCCCCGCGCTTTTGGAACCCAGGGGAAAAAGAAAAGCCCAATAATTATTATTTCAACAATAAATGCGGTGTGACGAAAATACTTTATTAACGTTGCGCTCTTTGAAAAATAAAACTGACGCAAAATCCAACCTGAAAGAATCATGAAAACAAACCAAAATATCGCTATTTCCCAGGTTTCACTCATATACCTTTACTATACGCTTGATAAGTCGAGCAGGAAAGTATCTGAACTTGTGCAGTATCATCTTTATTTCCTCTAAATACCCCGCCGCTTTGCGGCGGGGCGGGCAATTGTTTTATCGTGGAGCGGGTAAGGGGAATCCGCTTCGCTGGGACCCTCGCGCTCGCTCAACCATGTGGACTCGCTCGCGCTCTTTAAAAATTGCTCGGATTGTAATTTCTCAGCAAGCTTTAATCAAAAAACTGTTCTCGCAATTTTCCCGAGCAGTTTTTACTACCCGTTGAATACTGCGCCAGCTGGTATTCAACCCCTCTCGGTTCTAACGCTCGCTCCGCTCGCTGTTTCCGCCACGGGAAACTCCCGTTTCCCGGCCCCTTCCCGGGTCCGATTCCCCGTCCTATCCAAAATCAAAATACCTGCTCTAGAGCAGGTATTTTGATTTCAGAGCGGGTAAGGGGAATCGGACCCCTGTCACCAGTTTGGAAAACTGGAGTATTGCCACTATACGATACCCGCAAAATATTCTTATTTTAACTTGGTCGGGCCGGGGCGAATCGAACGCCCTCAACGTGCTCCCAAAGCACGCGTACTACCGGTATACGACGGCCCGGTTTTTTATTTAATTTTGCGCCCTCGCGAGGAATCGGACCCCGATCTACTCCTTAGAAGAGAGTCGTTCTATCCATTGAACTACGAGGGCAAAACGCAGATTATATTTTGCAATAAATTTTCGATTTTGTCCAACGACAATATTTTATCCACAGTCTTAATTCCTTTGTTTCTTAATGAAGCGTATAATATCAATAGAATTAAAACTTAAGTACAAGCTTTAGCTTGTATCCCGACGTCGCGTCGGGATGATTGCTAAAGCAATCAAAATTTATGGACGAACAAAAATCTTCAATGCTTTGGGTGTTTGCTATAGTTTTATCATTGCTTTTGGGGATCGGCGGCGGTTGGTGGTACGGCAATAAGCTAGGCTTTAACAAGGGCTATGCCAAGGCGCAGGCCGACGCGAAAGTCGCGGCAGAAGCTGATGCCAAAAAAGCGGCTGAAGCGGCCAATCCTTTCAAAACGGCCGAGACCAACCCGCTTGAAAATATTCAAACCAATCCTCTTGAGTCGGTAAAATTTAACCCGTTTCAATAATATGGCGAAAAAATTGATTTTCTTTGTTTTTATTCTGGGCGGAATTTTGTTGTTTGGTACCGCGGTTAACGCGCAAACCAACCCTTTTAATATTCAGTTTCCTGTTGCGGAGTTGGGCAACTGCGGCTCTTACGACGAGTGCCGCACCTATTGTGATAACCCCGGTAACTCAGAAGCCTGTCTTAATTTTGCGGAGAAAAATGGCCTCATTGATAAAAAAGAAGCTAAAATTGCAAGGCAGGTCAGCACGAAAGGTGGCCCCGGCGGCTGTAAATCCAAATCGGAATGCGATAATTACTGCGGCAAAGAAGAAAACTCCGAAGAGTGTTTTGTTTTTGCGGAAAAAAACGGTCTCATCCCAAAGGAAGAACTGGAAGTCGCTAGAAAAGTAATAAAAAACGGCGGACCGGGAGGCTGCAGATCAAAAGAATCCTGCGACGCTTTTTGTTCGCAAGACGCCAACTTCGAGACTTGTCTCAAATTTGCCGAAGAAAATAATTTAATTCCGCCGGAAGAATTAGCGCGCGCTAAACAAATGGGCAATAAACCCGGTCCCGGCGGCTGCCGCGGCAGGGGATGCAAAGACTTTTGCGAAAATCCCGATAATCTTGAAGCGTGTCTTAAATTCGCTGAAGACAATGGTTTTATCAAAAAAGACGAAGCTGAAAGAGCCAGAAAAATTGGCAACAAACCCGGTCCCGGCGGATGCCGCGGCGAGGCCTGTAAAACCTATTGTGACGACTCCGCTCATCGGGAGGAATGTTTTAAATTTGCCGAGGAAAATGGATTGATTCCACCCGAAGAATTGGAACGAGCTAAAAGGTTTAAGGATTTGACCGGTCCCGGCGGATGCCGCGGCGAGCAATGCAAAACATATTGCGATGATTCGGCTCATCAAGAAGAATGTTTTAAGTTCGCGAAGGATAATAATTTAATTCCGCCCGAGGAATTGGAAAGAATGGAGAAGTTTAAAGCCGCTGGCCAAAACTTTAAAAATTTTGGCGGTCCCGGGGGATGTAAAAGTCCGGAGGAATGTCAAAATTACTGCGGCGATCCGGCTCACACGCAAGAATGTGTTGGCTTTGCCCAACAAGCCGGACTAGTCAGACCCGAAGAAGCGCGAGAGCGGCTAAGAGAATTTCAAAATCAAACAAGCGGGTTTGATCCATCGGGTTTTGGCGGACCCATGTTGCCGCGAGAAATGATGCGATCTGAGGGTCAAATGCCTCCCGCCGGCCAGATGCCGCAAGGAAGATTCGGCGGGCCGCCGCCGGTCATTCAAAATGGCCCCGGCGGCTGCTCCAGTCCTACGGAATGCATCAGATATTGTTCCGATCCCTCTCATCGTTCTGACTGTGCCAAATTCGGTCCCCCAGCCGGCGGGCCGCCGCCTGGCGGAACATTTAGGCAAGCGCCTCCGGGCGAAGAAGGCAGGGAAGGAGAGCGCCAGGAATTTGAAAATCGAGAGGGCGAGGATCGCTTTGGCCCGCCGCCTGGATTTGACGGCCAAAGACCGCCGGAAGGTTTCAGAGAGCCTGCGCGAGAGCATAATTTTGAAGGTCCTAATAAACCTCCTGAGGGTTTTAGACCACCAGAGGGATTCAGGCCGCCGGAAGGATTTTCTCCCTCCGAGAGATCCCCCGAAGGGGGACAACCTCCCGCGGGACAAATGCCCCCGCAAGATATGATGCCGCCGCAAGGAACATTCACACCGCCACCGGGCGGGTTCACACCGCCTCCTCCGGGCGATTTCCAGCAACCCTCGGGGACATTTACTCCGCCTCCGGGCGAGTTTGTGTCGCCTCCAACTACAGAACCCATCGCTCCTCCGCCAACGGAGTCAACCGCGCCGCAAACCCTGCTTCAATATTCTCCTTTCGGCGCGATTCTGAACTTTTTCTTGGGACGATAATTTAAAACCAACCCCGACATTATGTCGGGGTTGGTTTATGGGTGAGCGAGGGGAATCGAACCCCCGTAGCCTCGGCCACAGCGAGGCGCTCTACCACTGAGCTACGCCCACCAAAAAGATTTTGTTATTTTACCATATTTTTATCGATTTTGCAAAAATAAATTTTTATGCGATAATCAAATCGTCGAAATAATTTTTAAATCTTGATTCATAATTCATAATTCTTAACACTATGCACAAAGTTCTAATTTACACTACTCCAACCTGTGTTTACTGCAAAATGACCAAGGAGTTTTTTGAAGAGCGTAATATCGCTTATGAAGAAAAAAATGTATCGCTTGATGAAAAAGCAACTCAAGAAATGGTGGAGAAATCCGGTCAGATGGGCGTTCCGGTGATTGATATTGACGGGAAGGTTATTATTGGTTTTGACAAAGGAAAGTTATCGGAACTTTTAGAAGTTGAGTAGAACTTAAAAAAATCCGTCCTTCGATAAACTCAGGACGGATTTTTTTTGTTTAATTACTACTTTTCCGCGGAACCGGGTTTGTTGCCGTGCCAGCTTGAAACAGCTTGTAAGTTAAAATGATATTAGTTCTAATGATATTAGTTCTTTAGTAATATAGTCTAATCCCGCGTACCAAAGAAAACTCGCGACTATCGCGCCGGCTATAAAACCAGTAAGAGCCGAAGCCAACGCAATGCCTATTTTGAATTTGAAATCCTTTTTTTCTTCAGAAATGAAATCGTGCATAGTTTTTTATTTTATTGACAATTAATAATGAAATAAAGCTTCTTAATACAACTATATCACCAAGGTAGCTAGAAGTAAATTATAGAATATGCACAGCCCCCTATAATTAATAAAGTTTTTAAAATTAAAATCCGGCTTTAAAGGCCGGATTTAACTTTTATTCTCCTTGCCGTAAAAACATCGGGAAGTAATCGGAGAGTTTAAACGCCTCGCCGTAAACGCCTTCGCCTCCGGCAAAAGCCCCGCGTTCCATTGCCCTGCCCAGAATCTGCTGCTTAATGCCGCGCAGGACCGAAATTTGGCTTACCTGGCTTTCCATTGCCTTAAGTTTCTTATTCAGACATTCTTTAGTGAAAGTAACAATTAGGGACGGATGGGAGATCAGATTGAAGATTTCATAGTAAAAGACCAAGGGCGTGTGCCAAGGGTCGCCCCAGTCAGATTGGAGGTTTTCCCAGGCCTTTTCTCTGGCTTCATCAGTCATCAAGGAAACGGCGCGGTGGTCGCGATGAAAGTCAGTGGGGCTATGAGTAAAAATCACGTGAGGCCGGAAGTTTCTTATAAGCTTCATACAGCGTTCGAAGTTTTCTTTGTCGTTAACTACGCCACGGCAAGGCAGGCCGAAAACAACCCGTTTGCCGATGCCGAGAATTTCGTCGGCATCCTGCATCTCCTGGTCGGCCGACTTCATGGCTATAGACTTTTCGGATACTTTTAAATAAGACGTCTCACGGTAAGTGAAAGTGATAACGCAAATTTCTTTTTCCAGTTCGCTTAAGTAAGCCAGCGTGCCGCCGCAGCCGATAATTTCATCATCGCCGTGGGCGCCGAAAACCATCACTCGCTCGATTTTATTCAGGTCCAGCATTTTTGTTCCATTTTATTTTTAAAGAAACAAGTGTTAAAATGAAAACAATTTTTTCTTATTTCGTCAATTAACCAGGAAATGCAATGAAACGATTTATTTTTATAGCTATAATGGGGGCTTTGGTTTTTTCTAGCCTGTTTTTTTATTGGCAGAAGTCTGAACCGGCGCCGCCGCCGAAAATTAACTCGCGAAATAGCCAGCCCGAAATCCAGGCTGCTTCGGACGCGGATAGCTTGGCCGCGAATGCCCTGAAACCGAGCGTCTTACTCTCCGTTCCATTTGTCTCTCAGGCTCCGTTTGGTTTGTGGGCGCCGCCTTATAACGAGGCCTGTGAAGAGACCGACCTGATTATGGCGATGCGATGGGCGCGCGGGCAAACTTTGACGCTTGATGAGGCGGCGCGCGAGATAGTGTCTCTTGCGGTTTTTGAAAATAAAATTTTCGGGTTTAACGAAGACACCAATATCGAACAGACCGCGCGGCTACTGAGGGATTACTACAATTATCCGAACTACGAGATTAAGAAAGATGCTTTGCTTGGAGATGTTAAAAAAGAATTAAACGATGGCAATGTGGTGATTTTGCCGGTTGCGGGCAAGCTGCTTAACAACCCGCATTTTACTCCGCCAGGACCCGATTATCACATGATTTTAATTCGCGGCTATGACGACAATACGAGAACTTTTATCGCCAACGATCCCGGAACTAAATTTGGTGATGGCTATTCCTATAATTTTCTTACCATTGACCGAGCTTGGCACGATTGGACCGGATCAAAACAAACCGTTTTGCAAGGTGGGCGCAATATGCTGGTCGTGAAGAAGTCAGAAACTTTATCCGATCGTTAGTCGTTGAATTGATATTCGAAAAGTTATATAATCTTTATTACAATTTAATAAAGTTATCAAGAGTGCGGTGAGCCCAGTATTAGAACTTTGATCGTCTTCGGCGAAAAAGATGTCAAAGTTCATAATCGGGCGAGGGTTCCGACCCTCGCGACCCGCCAGCAACCACTCGATATATCGATATTTCGAAATATCAGGCAGGTGCTAAATTCGGCCCGATCTCGGGGAAGATAATTCTGTCGTTTTCTTTCCCGCATACGCGGGATTTATTATTAAGAACCCACAAATTACCAATACTCACGGATTAAGAATATTCGTAATTAGTAGGAAAATTTATGAAGCAATCATTTTATACGGTTGAAAGCGTAACCTCCGGGCATCCGGATAAAATATGCGACCAGATTTCAGACGCGATTTTAGACGCCTATCTGGTCGGTGACTCGCAAAGCCGCGTCGCGATTGAAACATTCGGCTCACACGGGTTACTCGTAGTCGGCGGGGAAGTGACAAGCAATGCCGATGTTGATGCCGCTCAAATTGCTCGCGATGTTTATCGTGAAATCGGCCACGAAGACGGTTTGAAAATTATCACGAATATAATTCAGCAGTCGCCCGATATCGCCCAAGGGGTGGATACCGGCGGGGCCGGCGATCAGGGGATTATGTACGGCTATGCCTGTGACGAGACGCCGGAATTTTTGCCAAAAGGCGTAGTCTTGGCTCACCGATTGACGCAAGGTCTTGAAAATTTAAGGCGTAGCAATTCCGATTTCAAGTGGCTCGGACCCGACGGCAAAGCGCTGGTGACGCTTGAAGACGGAAAAGTGAAAACCGTGTTAGTCAGCGCTCAACATTCTAAATTTGTGACCCAAGAGGCAATACGAGCGCTTCTGACCGAACGCTTGATAAAACCAGTCATTGGCGATATTTCCGGAATGGAGATTTTGATTAATCCTACGGGGAAGTTCGTCATTGGCGGTTTTACGGCCGACACGGGGCTCACCGGCAGGAAAATTATGGTTGATACTTACGGAGGCTTTCTGCCTCATGGCGGTGGCGCGTTTTCGGGCAAGGACGCGACAAAGGTGGACCGGTCGGCCGCTTACATGGCCCGCTTTGCCGCCAAAAACATCGTGGCTAATGGTTTGGCTAAGGACTGCCTGGTTTCGGTGGCTTATGCCATAGGCCGGGCCGAACCGCTGATGATTTCGGCCAAAACTAACGATGGAAAAGATTTTTCCGGTTTGGTCCTGAAAAATTTTGATTTCAAACCGAAGGCGATTATCGAACGCCTGGATTTGCGTCGCCCGATTTACAAAGCCACTGCGGTTTACGGCCACTTCGGCAAGCCGGATTTGCCTTGGGAGCAAATCATCGCTTTATAACCCGCTTTATAACCCGCTTTATAACTTACTCCATAATTTATTTGATAACATTTGCATCGCTTATTATCGCAATACGATGCTATAGCATCGTATTGCGATAGTTTATTGACACAATCTATGATGCGTGCTTTAAAATAAAGCAAGTTCTTTTTTTTGAATGAAAGGCTCGAAATGGAAACTGCGGGGCTTTTGGTAAGCATTTTTGGCTATCCTTTGTGGTTTGCCAAGCTCCTGGCGGAGCATTTTCCGCCCAACTTTACTATCACTGAAGAAATGGAAGAGAATTGGATGTAAACCTTAAGCAGCCATTTGAACCGGGCTAGAGAAAAAATCAAAGATAATCCTATTCTCGCGGCGTTTTTGGATCCCTGTCCATTGGACGCGCAGCTGCTTGATTTTGCGCGAAGTGCCGGTCATTGCGAAGAAGCGGATTTAATCAAAATTCATACATTTTTCTGCCATCGCTGTGGTGAAAAATACGGCCGGCTAATCTGGGAGGAGGCGATTTTAGAGGGCCTTCGGAGCGTTCAGAGCGGCCAATGTCCGGAAAGCGACATTATTTTCGGCCACTTCTATTTTGTGATGAAGAACTCCGGAGCCGCGGACTGTCCGGAGCCGATTTACAAAAGAATCCAGCAGTTCGGCTATCCCGAATTTATGCTTTCGGTCATGGATCACATCAACCACTGTTACAGATGCCGTGAAACTTTTACGGAATTGCAGCGCGCCAGTGAAGATATGGAGAGCGAGGATAAAGTTCTTGAGCCAATTGAGTTGCAATTTAAAAATATGCCCCCAAGTTAAGGGGCTTTACTTTTGCTCAAAAGTTTGATATTATATTCTGACAATTATGGATACTAGAAAATATTATATTCTTATAGCCATTCTGGCTGTAGCGGCTGGCGCGGCGGCCTTTTATTTTTTCAAACCGGCGGGGGCTCCTCTTCCGGAAAGCGTTAAGTTGGACGAAGGGGCTATTAAGGGCCTCGTTAACCAAGACCAGACGCCGCCTCTGCCAAAGCCGCAACCGAAACCAAGGGGATATACTCCCGATGAAATGTTTGCCGCCTACTCTGCCACCAACGAGAACCTTGCGAAAAGCCTTAAGGCCATAGATTTGGCCCTAGCTTCCGGCGAGAGAGCCTTTTCGATAATGCTCCCGATTTATGAGGATGTGGAGCACAACCAATTTTTTAGTGCCAATGATTCGTCTTTAAAAACACTGGCGGAAAAAAGCCGGACCCAAACAGAAGACTTTTTTCTCGGGGCAAGAAGCAGTTTGATGGCGGCTCAATCCGATGCGCGGACCAATACTCTTTCCGCCCTAGGCAATACCATTTCTTTTATGGACAGTATGGCACTGACCTTAAGCCGCACTCAGTTGGCGCTTTCGCGCAGCATTTTGACCGCTTCAATAACCCAATCAAAAATGGATGGTTTTAAAAACAGCGTCGGCGGCACCTTGGGTGAAGTGTATAAAGAAATGGATTCCCTTATAGTCGCCAAACGAGCGCTGGAAACGGCGATGAAAGACCCGGCTTTTGAGGCGTATCTGAAGAATTACAAGGAAGCGACTATAAATTAAGTTCTCTTGAAAAAATCCGACCCCGTAATTACAGGGTCGGATTTTTGAGAAAGTCATCACTTCATTTCTTCAAGAACGCAAGTCGCAATCATTTCTTTTCCTTTTCTTAATAGTTTCATTCTTAATTTGTCGCCGATTTCATGCTGTTGGATTGTATCTTGCAGCGGTTTTTCCCTCGTAACTTTCGCGCCATCGACTTCAAGGATAATATCCCGTTCCAAAATCCCCGCTTTATCGGCCGGGCTGTGAGGGATGACGCCAAAATCGCCAGGAGTAGATTCGGGGATTACTAAAGCGCCGTAATCAACCGGCAGGCTGTATCTTTTTTGCATGACCGGATCAATAATTGTGTACCGGACTCCGAAAAATGGCGCTCTGATACGGCCGTATTTCTTGATATCGGCCATAGCTTTCTTAGCGGCGTTTATTGGAATCGCAAAACCTATATTCTGGGCGCCGAAAACAACGGCGGCGTTGATACCCACCGCTTCTCCGTCGGCGTTGATAAGCGGGCCACCGGAGTTGCCCGGATTAATTGCGGCATCGGTCTGGATGACACCGCGAAGCTGTTCGGTCATTTCGCCCATGCCAGCCTGCGCCGAGATGTTTCGCGACAGTCCCGAAACGACGCCGGTAGAAACCGTATTCTGGAATTGGCCAAGGGCGTTGCCGATGGCAATGACGTCTTCTCCCAAATCGAGCCCGGAAGAGTCGCCCATTTCAATTGTTGGGAAACTCTTGCCTTCAACTTTGAGCATCGCCACGTCGTTTATTGGATCGCGAGCGACGACTTTGGCGTGGAGCTTTTTGCCGTCGTTGGTAACGACGGAATAGTCCGCCCGCGGATCAGCGACCACGTGCTTGTTAGTGAGAATCAGGCCATCTTTGGATATAAAAAATCCGGAACCGCCGCCGACTTTGACTCGACCATGCTCGTCGAGCATTTCCGGCGGAATGTTTTTATAAAGTTCTCGCGGGTCAAAAGGCAAGCCGAAAAAAGGAAACAGGTCAAAAGGCATCTGTTCCAGTTTAGGCAGGTTTTTGGCGATAACGATTGAAACCACCGCCGGCAGGGTTTTTTTTACGAGTTCTACTGTTTGTGATTTGTTAGCCATAGTTTTTAATTCAATTATATTAATTTTTTTAAAATAAAACAAATTTTATTTTAGTGCCCCTGCTAGGAATCGGACCTAGATTTAGAGTTTAGGAAACTCTCGTCCTGTCCATTGAACGACAGGGGCAAAGCGTTGCAATTATAGCTATTTTGTGGTATTTTTTCAACAAATTTCAATAAAGACGGTTAAATAGACGGGCCCATGGTATAGTGGTAACACAGCTCCATGGCATGGAGCAGTCCGGGGTTCGACTCCCCGTGGGTCCACAAAATACTAAACCCCGCCCTTTATCAGATGGGCGGGGGAATATTGCTTTAGTTGTTGATGTTTGGAGTCCATTTCATTGCGAATTCTCGGTAAATAAGATAAAAAGAACAGCTGATTTTAAAATAGTCGTCATTATTCCGCTTGTCAAACTTAGTAATATCAGGCAACTGTTACCATTTTTATGATATATCATAATTTAGTATTACGCTGGTCAGAATTGGAAAATTATTATATACTATAGAGCGCGTTAGTCTTTTGAAATTACGCCGGATGAAACCATGCCGGACTTCGCCAACATTCAAGACTGGAAGATCATTCAGGAAAGCGGACCGGGTCCTTGGGGCTTCGGATTTCACCACATTTGCCGCGATATGCGAGAAATCGGCCGCCTGCTTTATAAAAGAGGTTATATGCCAGAAGTGAAAGGCAAGCCCGAAAGCACGCACGGCAACATGGCGGCGAGAGTAAATTCTCTTACGAGCGAATTTATCATGATCGCCGCCGGTTCTCACAAAGGCCGCCTCCAGCCGGACGATTTTGTCTGGGTGCGCGAAGTTAACTGGAACGAGGGCAGTATCACCATGAGAGTTGATAGCCCCGACAAAAAGCCGTCAACGGATGTCTGGATGGCCGACGGTATTTTCAGGCGCTTCTCTACGTTCTTTTCCGTTTTGGATGACTATACTGTTGATGGCTACCTCAAAATTGAGAGTGAAAAGCGTCTCCAAATCGGCGCAATCATCCATACTCACCATTTTCCTAACGCTGAAGCCGTAGTTTCTCTTTCTTATCCGATGCTTGACAGGAGTGGATTGGCGAAAGTTTTTGAGCGGCTTGAAGAGCGTGCGAAGATTATCGTTTTGGCCGATCATGGGGCCTTGGCCGTAGGCGCGACTCTTTGGAAAGCGTTCGAGCGAATCAGATGACCCGCATTCTGCTCGTTTCAATTTTACTGCCATTTGCGATTTTCTTCTTTGTGATTGCGGTAAGGAAATTCATAAAGATAATAAAAGACCCGAATTATTCTGGCTCCGACCGTGATCACGATCATGGCTTTGACGTTACTCACCATGACCCTGAGCAGAATCGAACGGGTCACGGCCACAGGCATCATCATTAGTCCCGTTAGAAGTCCATTGCGATTTTCTTACGCAATGGCATCCGCCGAATACGGCGGCTTACTTCTAACGGGATTAACCCTCACATCTATAAAAGATCGTGAGGGTGAATTTTTTATAAAGTTAGTTTATAGTTAAATTTGGAAGGGTGCGAGAGTGGTTTAATCGGACGGTCTCGAAAACCGTTTGCCCCGCAAGGGGCACGTGGGTTCGAATCCCACCCCTTCCGCCAGTTGGGAGAATGCTGGACTTGATTATATTTTCTGTTATGGATAGTATTGTAATATATTTTATTACACAATGAGAAACATTATTAACATATCTCTGCCTCGAGAATTGGCTAAGAGAGTTAGGGAAGAGGTTAAAATTGAAAATTACGCCAGCGTAAGCGAATTTTTTCGCCATCTTTTACGCACCCACAATTTAGTTAAGGAACTGAAGAATATGAAAAAAGAATTTGAAGCAGGTAGGGGGAAAATCATGCGTTCTTTTAGGGATTTAAGATAGCGATGTTTATTTAATGAAGATTCTCTATCTGCAGAAGTTCGATAAGGAATATGGGGAACTGCCGCTTCAGATAAAAGATGCAGCCGAGAAGAAAGAAAAAATTTTCCGCGAAAATCCATTTGACTCCAGAATTAAAACTCATAAGCTCCACGGCGAACTAAGTGACTTCTGGGCTTTCTCAATAAATTATCAATATAGGGTTATATTTGATTTCGCTGATAAAAATACCGTGAGGTTTTATACAGTAGGCAAACACGATATTTATTAAAAAGGATATTTTCAAATAGATACCGCAAAAACAAAACACTCCCAAAAGGGAGTGTTAGCAAGAAGATTGACAGTTCTCCCGTTTTCGAGTACACTTACATGGTAAGTATTCTCGTGAGTTTTCTATTTCTTATGCCTTTTGCGCGTAGGAATAGGACCTAGAGAGGTCGTCTTACGTAATAGTTCTTCCGAATAACAACCTTTCCGCTGCAATTTTAGATATGCGGCTACGGCTTGTAAAATTTTTTACCGTAAATTATACGCTTCAAAATTTTTACTTCGCCTCGCTCGCATCTTTAAAATTTCGCGATGAAAATTGTCATTCAGAAGAACTAAATTAAAAGAAACAAAATGGCTAAGAAATTATATGTAGGGGGTTTGTCTTACAGCACAACCTCCGATGCCTTGAAAGAGGCCTTTTCCGCAGCCGGAAACGTAGAGTCGGCGATTGTCATTACTGACAAAATGTCAGGCCGATCAAAGGGTTTTGGCTTTGTGGAAATGTCCAACGATGATGAAGCCGCCAAAGCGATTGACATGTTCAATGGCAAAGAGCTTGACGGCAGAACCATTACCGTGAACGAAGCCCGTCCGTTTGAGCCGCGCCCCAGAGGGGAAGGTGGTTTCAAGCGAGGAGGTGGTTTCGGAGGCGGTCGCAGGGACTACTAATCCTTTCAAACAAAAACAGTCGCCATCGGCGACTGTTTTTGTTTTCCTTGAATTGGCAAGGGACCAGTTTTAAGTTGGCATTTTTTTTCGAGCTGTGATATGTAAAGAGAAAGTTCGTTGATAACTAAATGGGGAAATAGATGGACGCGCTCGGCACCATTAGAAAGTTTAAGGAAATTTTGCCGTTGATTTGCGACGCGGAAACTTCGGCCGATCCAAAAGGCTGGACGCCGGATAATCCGCTTTGGGGCCACTGCGCCGTGGTTTCGCTTATTGCCCAGAATCTTTTTGGCGGCGAGCTTCTCCGCGTTTCTCTTGAGGACACCAAGTTTGCCAATATGAAGTCCCACTATTGGAATCGACTGATTGGTGGCCGGGAAATCGACTTTACAGAGGATCAATTTTGCGGGGAGCGTCCCCAAGGATTGACGCCGGTAGTCAGGGCACGTTCTTATCCTCTATCTCACGACGCAACCAAAAAGCGCTATAAGCTTTTGGCCTGGCGATTAGCGAAGGCGCTGAATCAGGAGAACGCGCTTTTCGAAGACGACATTTATCGCGCTTGTTTTAATGCCGCGCTTGATTCGTCATGCCAGAAGTTCTGGGTCGGCTGTGTCATAACCAATTGTTCAGGAATGATCTATCGGGGCTGTAATAAAATTTTAGAACCGCTCAAATACTTTTGCGACCCAAAATGTATTCGGTTCTCAATCCAGTCGCGCACCGAGTCAATGATCGGCGCTTGCGGACATGCCGAGGAGTTTGCAATTTGGGAGATGGTAAGGCGCAAGATTCCGCTTAGCGAGTGCGAGTTTTACGCAGCGGGATTCTTTACGGACTTTATGCCTTATAACAAAAAGTATCCGGAATTTACCTGCCTGCGCTGCGCGTCGCAGATTTATCTCGCCGGCGTCAAAACTGTTTACGTGCCTTTTGAGGGCCGATGGGTCGGGCTCACGGCCGAGGAGTGCGTTAAGCAGGCGGCGGCCTATGCTACCAAAGAAAAAGCTGCATAAAATCTAATCGGCTCATTTTGAGCCGATTTTAATTTTGTGATAGATTATTTGTATGGATAAAGAACTTCATCGCATTGCCTCAACGTGCATCATCTATCGTGACGGCCCGCCTTCACAAAGCTCCGGCGAGACAAAGAAATATTTATTGCTTCAGAGAAGTTTTGAGAAAAAAGCGTTTTCGGGCAAGTGGACCGTGCCGGGCGGCGGCCTTAATGTTGATGACTATATAAATACTCCCAAGACTACAAGTGACCATTGGTATTTTGGAATCGAGAATTCCTTGAGGCGGGAAATAAAAGAAGAAGCGGGGCTTGAGGTGGATAAAATCAAATATCTTTTGGACATGACTTTTATCCGGCCGGACGGCGTGCCAGCGGTGATTTTAAGTTTTTACGCGCCGTATCTTTCCGGCGAAGTCAAACTTGATTCCGATAGCATCAACTCCGCCTGGGTGACATATGAGGAGGCCAAGAACTACGACATGGTTGACGGGCTTTTAGAAGAGATTTTGATGGTGGATAAAATAATTAAGGGTGAAAATATCGATTCGGTGAAATATAGCACATCTTAAATAATTTCCAATTATCAATTTCCAATTTTCAATGAATTTCTCTCCCTCTGGAAATCTCTCGAAGGGAGACAGTGATTCAATTCTTAAATGTTTGAAAATTGATAATTAGATCATTGATTAGAAATTGAAAATTAAAAATTGAAAATTCTTATTCGATGGCTTTACAGGGCCGCTTTTTTGTTGTATGATTTTTCGATTATGACTAATAACGAAACTAAAAACTTAATTCAACGGCCGCCCATTGTCGTAGTGATGGGCCATGTTGATCATGGCAAGACCCAACTTTTAGATTATATCCGCAAAACCAGTGTGGTTGAGAAAGAAGCCGGCGGCATTACCCAGCATATCGGCGCCTACGAAATAACACATAAAGAGCGTAAAATTACGTTTTTGGATACGCCCGGCCACGAAGCATTTTCGAAAATCAGGGCGCGGGGCGCCCACGTCGCTGATATCGCGGTTTTAGTGGTGGCGGCGGACGAAGGAGTGAAACCACAGACCATAGAAGCTCTTGGGCATATCAAAAAATCCGAACTGCCTTTCATTGTCGCCATTAACAAAATAGACAAGCCAAACGCCAACCCGGAGAAGGTCAAAAAAGAACTGGCTGACAACGGCGTTCTTCTTGAATCTTGGGGTGGACAGATTTCATCGGTGGAACTTTCGGCTAAAGAAGGAACAAAAGTTGAAGAACTGCTGGATTTAATCGGACTTTTGGCGGATGTCGCCGATCTTAAAGCCGACCCGAATTCCGACGGGCGCGGGGTTGTAATTGAAGCGCGCCGGGATCCCCGCCGCGGGCCGACCGCTTCGCTCGTTGTGCTGGATGGTACCGTAAAGGTCGGCGATTATATTGCCGCCTCAAGCATTTCGGGGCGCGTCAAAGCGCTTGAAGATTTTTTAGGCAAACCGGTCGGGTCCGCGACTTTTTCTTCGCCGGCGCTTGTAATTGGCCTTGAAGATACTCCCGATGTCGGAGCCGAGTTTATTACAAGCAAGGAACCGATTACCGCGGCAATTAAAATGGCAAAGCAATTGGGTGATTTTATTGAAAAGACGCTTGAGCCGGAGGTTAAACCGAACTATGTTTACGCAATCGTCAAAGGAGACGTCCAAAGTTCCGTTGAGGCGCTGACAGACAGTCTGAACAAAATTAAACTGGAAAACGGCGCGGTCAAAGTATTAAAATCGGAAGCCGGCGATGTCAACGAGTCCGACCTCAAGCAGGCGCTGACGACGAGAGCCGTCGTTGTGGCATTTAACGTAAAAATAGATTCGGCGGCGCAAAATATGATACGCTCTCTGGTGGCGTCCGGCTCCGGCCATACAATCAATATAGTAGAGGGGAAAATCATTTACGAACTTCTTGACTCTTTTAAAGAAAAAGCGGAAGCGCGGCTTAAACCAAGGGCCACCCGAGAAGAACTAGGCAGATTAGATATTCTCGCTATTTTCCGCCAGGAAAAAAACCGGCAGGTTATCGGCGGGAAAGTAGCGCAGGGCAAGGCAGTCAAAAATACCCGCGTGGAAGTGATGCGCAAAGACATGGTTTTAGGCGAGGGGCGGATAACAAATTTACAGCAGGAAAAGAAAGATGTTAGCGAGGTTCTTGAAGGCAAAGAGTGCGGCATGGTCTTTGAACCGGGCGAGCCGAAAATCGCGGCAGGCGACATGCTCATATTTTTTAAAAAATTAGTTTAAAACTCATGGCGAGTGAAATACGCCAACAAAGATACCGGGAACTTATAAAAGAAGAACTGGGTAAAATCCTTTTTGACTATTTGGATGTCGAACCGGGCATTTTGGTGACCATCACGAGGGCGGACATAAGCGAGGATTTATTCCACGCGACGGTTTGGGTTTCGGTTTTTCCTACAGAAAAGGCCGAGGGTGTTATGAGTCGTCTCCAAAAATCTATTTTTGACATTCAGCAATTGTTTAACAGGAAAATGAGAGTCCGGCCGGTGCCAAAAATCCGCTTTGAGTTTGATAAAAATCCGGAAGAGGCCTCGCATATCGAGGAATTATTAGAAAAAACGAAAGAGCATGAGTGATTTCAAAGATGTCCAGAACGCGATTGAATCCGCCAAAAATGTTTTGGTGGCGGCGCACCGCGATCCTGACGGCGACGCCATCGGTTCGCTTCTGGCGGCTTCATTTTATCTCGGGAAAATTAACAAACCCTTTTACGCTTTTTCTGTTTCCGGAGTGCCGGAAATGTTCAAGCTTTTGCCGGGGATTGAGCTGATAAAGGATAATGTTCCATCCGAACGCTACGACCTTGTCTTGGGCCTTGATTACGGCGTGCGGGACCGTTTGGGCCTTGAGGAATATTTCGCCCAACACGGGCCATCGCTTTTGGCGCTTGACCATCATCCTAAAAACGGCCAACTGGAAAACTTCGGAGTCATCGACACCTCTTATCCTTCGACTTGCGAACTCATGTTTGATTATTTCAAGGCCGCGGGGTTTACGTTGAACCAAGATATCGCCAAGGCGTTGATGACAGGTCTTCTGACGGATACCGGTTTTTTCAAATACACCGCAAAACCCGAGTCCTTGGAGCGGGCCCTCTCGCTTATGAAAGATTTCGGAGTCGGCATCGCGGAAATTGAGCATCTGCTTTACGGCCATCAGAAACTCGATGCCGTGAAACTTGGCGGCAGGATATTGGCGAGGACGGCTTATCACGAGGCAGGGTTTAATTATTCATATATTTTACTGGATGATTTGGTCGGCGGACTTAAAGTAGATGATGTCGCGGGTGTGGCGGAAAGAATAAGGAATATTGATAAAGGCAGATTCGCCCTTCTTTTGATTGAAGAGCCGGGCGGAGTATGGCGGGGGAGATTGCGTTCCGGCCAGGACAAGAGCTTGGACTTAAGCGAACTTGCGAAAAAACTCGGCGGCGGCGGACATGCTCAAGCCTCCGGTTTCAGGACAGAAGGCCAAATTGACGATATACTCGAAACTGTGGCAAAATATTCGCGTGAATAGTAAATAAATTATGGTGCTGTGGCGAAGTGGAAACGCGGTCGTCTGCAAAACGACCATTGCATGGGTTCGATTCCCATCGGCACCTCATAGAGGAAATTAAAAAAGTAATCAACGGGCGAGTGGCGGAACTGGTATACGCGCAGCACTTAAAATGCTGTGAGCTAAATGCTCTTGAGGGTTCGAGTCCCTCCTCGCCCACATCTTATTTTTAAAAATCAAAAGCCGTAAAAAAAAGAACTTCTAGGCAGATATTACTCTGCCACCAAATAAAAAACAACCCCGACGTTACGTCGGGGTTGTTTTTAAAGGATAATAACTTCCAATTCTTGTATGCCAAATCGTTTCGCCTGGTTCCTGTTGGGGAACCAGATATCAATCCGGTAATTATGGCGCCGGGCCATGCGGTCTTCAACTACGAAGATTTTGTCGCCGAAAATTTCGGGGATTTTTATCTTCGTGCCGAATTCCAGAAAGTTCGCGGCTACGATTCCATCCATAACCTGTTTGCCGGATGCCGTAGTGAACGGATCCTCGTCGGTCTGGTCATAAGTCGAAGAATAGGCGGTAATCGTCACTTTTATGATATTCGGCTGGGGCTGAATGGCGCTCATTAATGAATCACCGCCAGTTATGCCTATGAACGACATTGCGTCAGCCGGGGGAGCAAACAGGGTGTTTGCCCAGGCCGGCTGGATTACGTCTTCCCAGAACGAAGCTGCCCGCGCTTGCGGAATCCCCAGATTTGTGGATAAAGCAAGGCCTAAAGTCATTATAATGGCTTTATTGAGCCAAAATCTGCTTATTTTCAGTGTTTTATTCATATTGGGGGGCAAACAAAAAATCCCCTTTCGGGGGACTATCATGTTTGTACCTACATCTTATCAGATGGAAGATTTTTTGTCAACCCATTCGGCTTTGCTCAGGGTTGACACTGAGTGGCGCTTTTAGCGCCGTCGAATGTGTCAACTATTGTGAAAACTCTAATTTTTGGTAAAATATACCTAAAATATATAGTTTGCGGGCGTAGCACAATGGCAGTGCGCGTGCTTGCCAAGCACGATACGGCGGTTCGATCCCGCTCGCCCGCTCTGATACAAAATAACGACTCAAAGTCGTTATTTTGTTTTATTTGTCCCGTTAAAAGCAGGAGCGTCGCGAGCCCCTCGCGGCTTCTAACGGGATTTGCCCCAAACTTGCTATTATGCTATGCTGGAGGCAGATATAAAGAGTAGTATTAAGATTTATATATGATTATTAAATTCTCAATTAAACGCATAGATTTAGCTTATTGGAGCGCAATTTTTGCCTTAGCGGTGTTTGTGCCGTTTATAGCCTTGGCGGACACACCTCCGCTTGCGGCCGCAGCTGGCCAGGTGCCCGACGTAAGGGTAGTCCCTCCGGGGTTTTACCAGTTTAACAATCTGGAAATCTTTAAAAGCCCGATATTCGATGAGGCTCCGACTGAAATTGTAGCCATCCAAAAAAGCTCCGTTGATTGCTCTATTTATGAGGGAGGCAATCCCAATCGATCCGTTCCTTGTCCGGCAAAAACGGACGAAGCAACGACCTACACGATCCAAATTGACGAGCGGGCCTCGCTTTTAGGCAATGACCGTGAACCGGCGGTGCTTTCCGATTTTGTGGCTGGCGACAGCATTAATGTTTTGGGGTGGCTTTCCAATGACGGCAAAGTAATCCGCGCGGCTGTGGTCAGAAATTTGGAATCAAAGAAATTTCATCAAACATTTTCCGGCACCATAAAAAAAGTTACCGCTGACGGCTTTGTGCTGGTTTTGGACAACGGCAAAGAGATCACCGTTCAAACTCCGATTGTCGAGGGCGCGCAGGTTACGGTAAAAGGCGTCTTTGACCAGGTCAATTCTTTCGTTAGCGATGTGTTGGCGATGGTATTTAGGCCGACAATTGTTTTGCAAGAAGCGCCGCCTGTCGAAACAGAAGCGCCGCCTGCTCCTGCCGCGCCGCCGTCTAAGGCGCCGTCAACTTTATTCAAGAACTTTCTTAAAGTTTTCGGATTGTAAGATTTAATGATTATTGACGGGAGAGGGTTAGCAGGAGAAATAATCGGCAATCTTAAAAAGAAAAATAAACCGCCTCGACTTTCCATCGGGGCAGTTTTGGTTGGTGGGAACGCCGCTTCGCTGAGTTTTTTGAAACAAAAATCAAAGACGGCGGAAAAATCGGGAATTGGTTTTAAAGTTTTTGAGTTTGACTCCCGCATCGCGGCGGCGCGGCTGAAAAGGGAAATTCTAAAACTAAATCAGGATAAAAACATAAACGGGATTATCGTCCAGCTGCCGCTTCCAAAACATGTGAATCCTGATGAAATTCTGGCCGCCATAGATCCTAAAAAAGATGTCGATGCCCTGTCAAAAAGGCCTCTCGTTTTAGCGCCGACCCTTGGGGCGGTAAAATTTATCTTTAAAAAATACAGGATCGGTTATAAAGACAAAGAAATTCTAATCATAGGCCGCGGGCGTTTAGTCGGTCAGCCGATATATAAATGGCTTGTAAAAGAAAATAAGCGCGTAAAAGTCATTGATGAAAGACAAAAAAACCGGTTTCCAAAATTCACCCGCAATGCCGATATAATTATAAGCGGTGTCGGAAAAGGCGGTTTGATAAAAGGCGAAATGATAAAAAGGGGGACAATCCTGATTGATTTTGGTTTTGACCGAAAGGACGGGAAGATAACAGGGGACTTTGATTTTAAATCCTGCGCTAAAAAAGCGAAATTAATCACTCCTGTTCCCGGCGGCATAGGGCCGATTATGGTCGCGATGCTGTTTAAGAATCTTGTGAAATTAAACAAAAAATCCTGATATTCAGGATTTTTTGTTTATGGGCGATGTAGGGATTGAGCCTACGGCCTGTCGCCGTTGGCGACCGCTCATCCCCGGGGACTTTTTATTTTCAAGTGCAAAGTGGGCGATGTAGGGATTGAACCTACGACCTACTCGGTGTAAACGAGTCGCTCTACCACTGAGCTAATCGCCCACTTTGTACTCAAATCAAGGTTAGTCCCGAGAAAACTGCGCTCACTCGTTTTCGCCCACTTCACTAATCGCCCCTGGTGCTGGGAGGGAGACTCGAACTCCCATGCTCTTGCGAGCGCTAGCTCCTAAAGCTAGTGTGTATACCAATTTCACCACCCCAGCATGCGCGCCTGCCCCCGATTTCGTAAAACGGAATCGAGGATCCTCGATTTTTTCACAAAATGTACATTTTGAGAAAATCGGGACAATCCTATCACGGGCGCAGAGTAAAAAGTAACAAAAATATTTTACAATAAAAATTGCATTTTGTAAAACAAAAAATCTCGCATGATCGCGAGATTTTTTGTTGTAAAAATTTTACAAAGTTTTATCTGAAGACCCCTTCAATAAACGGCTCAATCGCCAAGGCAATAACACCGATAGCGATGCCGATAATGGCGAAAAGCAACGCGTTTTTCGCGTTTTTAGCCTTTTCTTCACTGCCGCCGGAAGTCATATATAATATCGCAGCGTAAATCAGCATAATAGCGGCGATGACGAAAAGAACCGATGCCGCCCAGTTGAGTACATTGTTGATGAGGCGAATAATATCCGCCGGACTGGTTACATTAATTTGCGGCAGGTTGCCTCTTATTTGGGCAAACGCGAGCATAGGAACCAAAGTCCCTAACGCCGCCACTGTCCAACCACTCGCCTTTTTTATTAGTTTTTTCATTTTAATCGGATTTTAATTATTAATAATTTATTATGTTTCGACCTTATTTAATATTTCTTAATTATACTCCATTTTTTATTATAGACCACCAGGCTATCCACCCAAAAACCCGGCGATTATTAAAGTAACACCCTTAGCTAAGAGTAAAACCACAATGCCAATTATAGCATACCATATTGTTTTTCGCGCGCTTTCAACCCTTTTTTCACTGCCTCCGGAAACCATAAACTGCAAAGCCGACCAGATAATTACGATAGTTGAAATCGTAAGTCCGATTGTCAAAAGCCAGGTGGCAATCTGGTCAATCAAGTCCGCGATGTCATCGGCTGCCAGAGGATTCACAAGCGACACAGTCTGGGCCTGCGCCGCAAAAGTAAAAACAGCTATAAAAACAATTGCTACTACAAAAATCCACATTCTTCGCATGATAGTCTAACCTTAACAAATTATCATTATTTAGACAATCCAGAATATACACTGTTGATATTATTGACATAGCGGCGCGTGGGGCCATATCCCGGGTGACCCGCCCGTTCATTTGGCAGAGTATGTTCATTGTTGTCCCACCCGCATTGCCAACGATATGAACCGGGACAGTTGACGCTGGGTTTGTTTGCCATCGGCCCGCCATTATAAGCTGCGGAAGCCAAAGTATAATCGCCGTATTTTTGATAAAGATTATTATAATACTTTGTGCCAAGATCGATATTATATTTAGGATCATTCATTAATTTCTGGCCGATTTCGGCATCAGAAAGCCCTTTCAAGCTTGGGTCATAAAGCCGGGCGGTATCAGGCCTGATTTGCATCAGGCCATAAGAACTTTGTCCATCAATATCTTTGTGAATCGCATTAGGATTACCCGATGATTCGGCTTGAATTATGGCTCTGGCGCGATTGGTTTCCACGCCGTTGAGATTAGCGCCCTCAAGATATTGGTCGGCTTTCGTGTTGTAAGTTTTAGAACCGGGTTCTGATGTCTCAAGGCCGTTACCTTCCGGCGGTTCGTTAATATACGCCGTATATCCGTCATTATTGGTGTCAATGCCATCGGCATAACCGGGCGAATCAAGAACTTCCCAGGAGCCGGTTGCTCCCGCGCCGCCGAATGTGCCGCCGCCGGGAATAAACTCACCGCTGGTCCCATTGCCCGTTCCTTGCGAGCCGCCGGGAGCCTGACCGGCCGGAACCCTACACTCAATCTGATTCCAAGCCTTGAAACTGCCGCTTGCCGCAAAATTGAACAATGTGTTCAAAAAGAGCCACGAACCCAGAACTATGACAATTCCCCAAACCAGCCAATTGAATTGCTGTTTTGTCTGTTGGATTAATTTTTCATTACTCCCAAAAATCAAAAACCTGATGCCAATGATCAAGGCGGCGAGAGTCCCCAAAGACATTGCCGCGAAAATCAAAAGATTAATAATATTTTGGATCAAAACGAAAATATCACAAACGGCGCAGGCTTTGTTGCCGGTGTAGCTGGTGCCGCAAGGCACGAGACCTTTATTGCCACGAAGGATCTCAAAGGTTTCACCAAAAATATTGGCAGCATGAGCGGGTTGGGTCAAAAACACAAAATTCAAAGCACAAACCACAAACCAGGTGAAAACCACAAAAAATTTTGATTTTGAAATTGGGATTTTGTTTGACATTGGGATTTTGAAATTGAGATTTCTATCTACTCATCAGCAAACTTACTTTGTCGGCGGCGTTGCCTATGGCGTCATCGGGCTTGGCCCCGCCCAAAACTACTTCGTCAATCATATCGCGGAAAATTTTATCAATTTCTTTTGAATCGACTTGATACCAGTTTACTGCCGACAGAATTGCGTCCGCGAAAACCCCAAGATCCGGAGAATTCTGCTGTATCTGTAAAATGTCGCGGCGACTGGCCACTCTTTCGACATAATCCACGTATGCCCGTTCTATATCCTTTTGGGTCATGTACACTAAAAACTGCCACGCAACTTCAGAATTTTGTGAGGCGGTTGGTACGCTGTAAGCCCAAAAATTTGAGTAGTTAACGACTTTTTCGGCGTTTTTCGGTTGCGGCACCGGCGCTATACCAAGGCGCAAATTAGGAGAACGCTGTTTGATTTGACTTCGCGCTGAGTTGTAATCAAAAACGACCGCCACTTTACCCTGGATGAAAGCTTCCAACGAATTTGGCTGACTGGCGTTCCAGGTATAAACGGGTAGTTTTGGATTTGAAAAATCCGTATAAAACCGCAAAGCAGTCGCGCCCGGGTTAAATTTAGCTGTCTCAACCGCGATGGTCTGATCAAAAGCCGCTCTGTCTCCATCGTCGCTTATCATTCTGGCGCCCACCTGGAGCATGATAAGGCTTAAAAGATCCGACGCGTTGTTGACATTACTCGAAGTGCCTAAAGCCGAGGCTACTTTAGTTAAATTACCGAAACGATCCTTGGTCGAAAGTTTGACTACGTTCTGCACAAATTCGTCCCAATTAGCCGGTGGCGTGGCAATGCCAGCGATGTTAAATAAATCCTTGTTGTAATACATGGCCAGGGCGTCGGTCCAGAGAGGTAAAGCGAATATCCGGTTTTGAGAAACAAAATTAGTAAAAGCAACGTCCGGAAAAGTTTCTTGAAACTGCCGCATAGTCATCATCGATTCAGGCAGGGGCGAAATTTTATTGCCATGCTTTGGCAACCACGAAGAATGAAACATCATAATATCCGGACCGCGTCCAGCCGCTAAAGCATCGAGTAAGTCTCTTTCATACGTCTCTGGATTCATCTGCGTATACCGGATAGTAACTCCGCGGTGTTCTTTATTGAAAGCGCTGATAAACGGCTGCCAGGTTGCCGCGTCGTCATATAGTCCCCAAAATTCTAAAATACCGGAAGGACCGGTAGCGCGCCGGCTGTAAATAAAGCCCACGACAACCAAGCCGAAGACAAGAATTACGCCTATTATTATCACTATTAGCCGTGTTTGTTCTCTTGTCAGTTCCAAATTGAATATTTTCATACGTTTACACTTAGTAATACTAATCTACGAATTTCATCCGAATACTACGAATTTTATTTGTAGAATTAGGATACATTTGTAGATTTGGATTATTTGGGCGTTAGCCTATGGCTTTTGGAAAACCAGCCCATAGTGCTGGGTGCCGACATCAAGATTGCCTATATCAATAAATCCCAAACTAGTCGTAAGAGCGCGTAATTCCGGCTCGGCGATTTTCAATTCTTGTCGGGGACCCAATTTTGCCTGGGGGTGCCATTCTACAACGACAAATCTCCCCTGTGACTTTAAAATTCTTGATGCCTCTTTAATGATAGCCGATTTATCGGGATTCTGGAATAAGATATTGGCCGCGAAAACCAAATCACAAAAATTATCGGGAATGGTTGAGCCGCCCGATTTTTCAAGATTACCCCGGATTGTTTTTATATTAAAAAGTCCTTCAAGGCGCGCCCGCGAACGAATGGCCTCAAGAGCTTCGGACAGAATGTCAATGGCAATAATTTGGCCGGAAAAGCCGACTTTTTTGGCGAAAGCGACGGAAAAGAACCCATGTCCGGCGCCAAAGTCAGCGATAATCTGATTAGGCTTCAAATCAAGAGTGTTTGCGATTTTTTCGGGAGTCATGAAACCAGCTTTTAGCATGACTACATTTTAACTTAAATAAAGACGAGCGTCATCCACAGAAAAGAAAAAGCCCTCGGAGCGCACTCGAATCGAGCGCCGCCGGGGGCAACGGTGTCGTTGGGGTCTAAAACAGCGTTGCGGAGGATACTCTATCTCCGGGCTCAACTTTCATTATTCTCACTCCCTGCGTCGCCCGGCCAAGCGTTGATATTGATTCAACTTCGGTTCTGATAACCGTGCCCCGATCGGATATGGCAATAATTTCCTTTGCTTCCGGCGGCACCACCTGAGCGGCGACTATGGGACCGGTTTTGGGCGTAATTTTTGCGGTTTTAATGCCAATGCCGGCCCGCTTTTGTTTTTTGTAAAACTTAAGAAGTGTTCTTTTGCCGTAGCCGTTAGCCATAACTACCAATAGTTTTGAATTCGGATCTTTGATTTCCGCGCTGTCTACCACGTCCATGCCGACGACCCTGTCTCCCTTTCGCAGCTTAATGCCGCCGACTCCCGCCGTAGCACGGCCCAATGGACGGCAATCTTTTTCGCTGAATCTTATGGCCTGTCCTCCCGAAGAAACCAAAATAATCTGATCTTCCCCCGAGGAAGCGCGCACCCAGCGCAGGTTGTCGTCTTTCCTGAGTTTTATAGCAATAAGGCCGGAACGCCTGACCGAATGGAATTCTTCAATTGCCGTTTTTTTCATCATGCCGTTTTGCGTGGCCATGACAAAATATTTGTCAGAACCCTTGGCCTTCGAAGCTTTTTCATCGTAAGTCAGAATGGCATTTACCTGCTCCCCCGATCCAAGCGCCAAGAAGTTTACCAGCGCCTTGCCGCGCGACTGGCGCGAAGCCTCGGGTGTTTCCCATACCTTGGTCTGGAACACGCGGCCGGTGTTGGTGAAGAAAAGCGCGTTGTCATGGGTCCTACTGGCGACGAAATGGGTGACGGCGTCTTCTTCTCGGGTCGCGATACCGGTCACGCCCTTGCCGCCGCGATGCTGGGCGCGAAGCAGAGTCGGGTTCATCCGTTTGATGTAACCGGACTGGGTGAGAGCGACAAGCGTTTCCTCTTGCGGCACCAAATCTTCTTCTTTAATTTCGCCCAG
>Ga0209542_10003306_pt1 | contig 34684 bp, 41 predicted proteins | sample RifCSPhighO2_01_FD_184028 | JGI IMG/M metagenome (GOLD analysis project Ga0209542, IMG submission 184028) | Soil microbial communities from Rifle, Colorado - Rifle CSP2_plank highO2_0.1 (SPAdes) (version 2) | ecosystem: Environmental > Terrestrial > Deep subsurface > Rock core/Sediment ...
ATATAAAATAAATTTGAAAGATAAATCCAGTGGTTTTGAATGGAGCATTCATGTTTCGCTTGAACCAAAACAAAAAAAGATACTTAAGGAATTGGGTGTAGTGCCAAAAAATTAAGGAAAAGTCAGGAAATTAAAGAGATAAAGAGAGTTAGTTTGGATAAGGGTTAAAGAGAATCTAAATTACTTATAAAAAATTCTCTTACTCTTTTTATTTCTAAATCTGGGTTTAATACCCCACAGCTTGCTGTGGCAAATTTTGAAAGACTGAAATTGCTGGTCGCTGAAAGCGAAAAATTTCGCAGTGAATACTCCATAGCTTGCTGCGGAGATAGCGAAATTTTAGGCAATTTCTTTATTTCTTCTAAATATTTTTCTCTTTTTTCGTCTAATTGAACTCTTGGATTAATAACAGAATAATAACCCAGATTTTCTAATAAATTAAGACGAGCATGAATGCCCCTATATCCTCCTTCACAAACTGTCAGTATGTCATTTCTCTCTTGACTAAAGAGATTATCATAACTATAAAAAGAAGGAATTATAATTAAAGGATTAGTCATAATAAAATGCATTTGTTTTTTATCTCTTTTTAAAAACCATTGTTTATATAATTCTACATATTGAGAATCTTGTTGAACTAAATCCAATGTTTTATTCATACTATCTGTAAAATTATGATATAATTTGGATAATCCCCCTGCAAGATAAATTACTTCATCTAAACTTAATCCATCTTTAATATAAGTAACAAATTCTAACCAAACTTGTTTTTTTATCTTCTGTTAAACCATTTACCCACCATCCAAATTTTTTATGATGTTCTCTGAGATTTATAGGGGGTTTTCCTCTTACTGCATGTTTTAGCAAATTTTCCATAAAATTAGTTATTAAATCTATTTTTAAGTTTTTATGTCCTTTAAATAATTGTTCTCAAGGGTTAGAGAGAGTCTAAGTTGTCAATAGTTATTATTTTTACACCCTTATTTTTTAATAATTCAATTATTTTTGGTTCTTGCTTTCCTGAAAGATAATATTGGGGTTTACCATACTCTTCAATAAATCTTGAAATTATTTCTGATTTTTTTGGCTCTTCTTGTGTTTGAGAAGCAGTAATAATATTATACATGTCTTGAAGATTTGCAGTTTCTAAAATTTCATTGATGTAATCTTGAGTATTTGTTGTTATTAATGCTAATCTAAACTTTTCTTTTAATCTTCTTAATTTATCTGCAATGTCTTTTTTTATAACTTCTGGATGTTCTTGAATATATTTTATAACATCTTGCTGGTACCATGTTCTTGCTTGGAATTTTCTTTCTTCATCTGTGGCGTTTGGCATAATTTGTTTCATTGCTTCGATTACACCTGGAAAATAATCTTCTTTTCCTTTCCATTTACTTAATGATTTATTGCCTGTTTTTTTAATAGCTCTATCAAACCATGCTTTATGTGGTTCGAAAAATGCTTCATGAGCAATTAATAAATCATCTATATTTGTTGCTAAAATTGGTTTTTTCATGAAATATTAAGGCATGAAAATTATATAAAGATTTAGGGGGTTTATTTTTATAATGGAAAATAATAAATTTAAGGATGGTTCTTTTCAACAGAGAAAAAAAGATGTTTTGAGGAAGAATGATAAATCAGGTATTGGAAGCTGGGATGAAAAGATATTGGAACTTTGTGAGAAAATAAATTCGTTAGATAATTATTATACAACATCTTCTTGTTCTGGAAGAGCAATTTTTTTTAGGAATGTTAAAAGAGATAAGAGAGATGTTACATTAAAAAGATATCATGAAGTATTTTTATTTGAAGAACTTAAAAGAGATTTAATTGAATTAAGTAAAAAAGAAAAAGAAGTTAATTTTAAATTTGAATCTTGTATTATTCATATTGCATGTAAAAATGTTGAATCTATGAAGTTGATTTTTGAAAAAGCTAAATTAGCTGGCTGGAAAAATATTGGAGCAATTTCATTTAAAGAAAGATTTATTTTAGATTTAAGGTCTACTGAAAAAATAGAATTTCCGATTTTAGGTGGAGGAGAAATTATTGTAGATGATGACTTTTTAAAGATAATTGTGAAAGAAGCTAATGAAAAACTGCGAATTGGTTGGGAAAAAATTAAAAGATTGGAAAAAAATGTTTAAAATTATAATTTTTCTAATACAATAAAATATTTAAAGAAGAAGAAATAGGTATTTTCATAATATTAATTTATTCAACTGCCATTGAATAAATTACTTGTTTGCACGTGCAATCTTTTTTTCTGACATTAGCTGGAAGTTTATGAAGTATTTAAATCTTTCTTTGAAAGATTTTACTTTAAAGAACTTTTGGTAAAAAGTTGTAAGGAGGTAAAAAAATGGTATTAGATTTTGCAAAAGAAGCAATACAAAAAGCTGAATCGCATAGTATTAACTTTGATGACTTAAGAGCCGGAAAAGCGAATATTAAAGTTATTGGAGTTGGTGGTATGGGTTGTAATGCTGTTACATGGCTTTTTAACAAAGGAATCAATGGAGCATCAATTTATGCTTCAAATACAGATGCTTTGCATTTAAGTGTAACAAAATCTGATGAAAAACTTCTTATTGGAAAAGAACTTACAAGAGGTTTGGGTTGTGGTGGATTGCCACAAAGAGGAAGAGAAGCTGCAAAAGAAGCTATATCAGAGATTAAGAGAGCTATTTCAGGGGCTGATATGTGTTTTGTCATTGCCGGAATGGGTGGTGGAACAGGAACAGGAGCTGCACCAGTAATCGCACAACTTGCCAAAGAGTCTGGTTCTGTTGTTATTGGTGTTGTTACAATGCCTTTTGAATGTGAAAAAGCAAGAATTGACAAAGCTGAGTTTGGATTGCAGGAGTTAAGAGAAGTAACAGATACTTGTATTGTTTTGGATAATGGAAGATTAGTGGATGTTGCTGGCCAACTACCAATTGAACAGGCATTTGCTGTAGCTAATGAACTTGTATCAACAATGATAAAAGGTATAGTTGAAACAATTACCTTACCAAGTTTGATTAATCTTGACTACGCAGATGTATCGGCAATTATGAAGGATGGAGGTGTTGCAGTAATTGGTATTGGTGAAAATGATTCACAAGATCGTGTTAATGAAGCTGTAAGGCAAGCTCTTACACATCCTCTACTTGATGTGGATTATAGAGGAGCTACCGGAGCTCTAATACATGTTACTTGTGGTCCTGATTTGAAACTTGAAGAATTTGACCACATAGGAAGAATAGTGGCTGAAAACTTGAGTCCAGATGCACAAGTTATTATTGGAGCAAGAATCAGTAAGGACTTTATGGGTAAAGTAAGGGTTATTACTATAATGACTGGTGTTAAGAGTCCTTATGTATTAGGCAGGGCAACAGAAGAGCGTGCAACCCCTTCTTCAAGGGAAATTTCAGACTTAGGAATAGAAGTTTGGAGATAAATTTATTTTTAACAAAAGGGCTTTATTGCCCTTTTTTCTTTTTTATATTAATCTGATTTAATACAAATATTTAAAAATAGGAATTAATATTTTTAGTCTATGGTTGAATACACTAAACCATAATACTTCCCACCTAATTGAATTTATTTAATTTTAATCAATTTCTAAGCAATAATTAGCAATTTTATCCTTGATAAAATTAGATTTTTGTATTTATTTTATAATTATAATCTTGAAAAAAGGTTAGGGGTTGTGAGTTTTAAACAGTAAGTTATAAATTTTGAAAGCTCAATGGAATTGTTGAATTAATTAAAAGAAAGGTCTATTTGTGGTAGTAAGTAATTAGGAGGTATTATTTAAGACTCAGTGTAGTTGAATCACCTTTTAGAAATATTGATAATATGGGATTGGAGACTTAGTTAGTGAACTTGTTCAATTAAAGGATATGTATAATCGAAAAGGCCCTTCTGCAGAGAGATATGATAGTATTATAGCAGAATTGAATTTAAGAGGTGAGATATATCGTCATTCTTCTACTCCCACCAATTTATTAAGGGTTGGTTAGAATCAATCAACTCGTTTTGGCTTCCACATTTTCTTATTTTTGTAGGTGTTAAAATAAAGAAGATTATCTAAGTTGGGTTTTCTTTTTCTATGCGATATGCCTTTTTCATATCCAATTGGAAATATTGCTTCAACATCAATTTCTGGAGGAATTTTTAATTCTCTTTTTATCTCATTCTCTACAAAATGTCCTACCCAGCAAGTTGATAATCTTGCTTCTGTAATTTTTAATAAAAAATTCTGTATTGCAGCTCCTGCTTGCTGTTTACAATAAATTTCCCCTCTTTTTTCATATTCATTTAATATCATTTTTTTATCTGTGCATACAACTACAACATATTGAGATTGAGCAACAAAATCCTGCTGAGAAGCTTCTGCAAGTTTTTGGATTTTTTGAGAATCACTTACAAGGATAAATTTTAATGAAAAAATGTTTCCTGCCATTGGAGCTAATCTCATAGAATCAATACATTCAATTATTTTTCTCCAGTCAGGTGTTTTTGAAGTGTAATCTCTTACACTTTTTCTTTCTTTTATTGTCTTGTCTAATTCCATAATTTATAGAAGAAATGGGAATATAAAAAGGTTTTTGATTATTGATTAAATAATTGTAACATACTATCATACTTATTTGAACCTAATTTTACTTCTTTATGTAAATCTTCTCCTGTTATAGATAGTTCTTTTGGAACACCCTCAAATCTAAAACCCTCTTTTGTATATATAAAAAATCTTATATCATCTAAAGTTCCATTTTTATCTTCATCAAAGCCATAAAATGTTAAATTTACTTTTTTTTCATCTTCACTTAATGTAACTGTTGTTTCTTTGTCTGCAGTTAAATGATAATATGACTGTTTAGAAAATGAATAAGTGCCAAATAATGCATATGTACCAATAAGTCCAGCACAATATATTCCGAATAATTTGTTTCCTAACTCATTTCTATTAAAATTCATTTTCATATTAAGATTATATAACTTATAAATATAGCAGACAGAAGTGTCCACTATATTTTTTTAGGCGATATTTTTACGAGGAGTTAATAAAAACAAGCTGGAATCTCATTAAGTTAAATTATTATAGTGTTGTTTAGTTAAATAAATTATGGATTTCATCAATAGACAGCTAATTGAAAAGAAACTTAGAGAGAGGTTAGGTTCTAAGAGAACTGGATGGTTAAGCAATGAATTTCCAGAAGCCTTTGAAGAAGAATTTTTTATAGAAGATTTAACTCAAAAAGAAACCCTAAAGTTAATAGAAAATTTCTTGGAAGATTATGGCGTAAAAACGGTTACCTTCTTTCCAGATGCAGATTCCTATAGGCCAAATATGGTGGGGGATGGCAAACCCACAATAAAGAAGAAAGAATCTCCCCTGTGAAGTTCAGCTCAGTTAAAGAAGCTATAGAATTTCTAAAGGGAGAGATATTCTGGGGAGTGGAAAACTATTATCTAGTTGATGAAGATATTACTTGGATACTTACACTTTCTCACGAGCCGTATTCAATCATTTCAGGACAAAAGAGTTTTGTTCAAAACTTCAAGAAGAAGTATTTGAAAACAGGTTTAAGAAAAAATTAGTGCCCATTTTCGGCCGCTAAATTATAAATATGTGTGTAATAAATATAAATTTCTTTTCTAAAACCCAATAACTCCTCCACCTAAACATTCAGAAGAATCCTTTTTGTAAATAACTATTGCTTGTCCTTCACTTATCCCTGTAATAGGAGTTTTAAGAATAACTTTTATTTTGTTTTTTTCTTTTTTTATTGTTGAAGAAAGCAATTCTCCAACATGGCGAATACGAACATTTACTTGCTTATTCATTAACTTTTTTATCACCTCTTTTTTTTGATTGGAGATGAGATAAAAATTATGGATAATAATTTCTTTTTTAAATAATAGGGGATGATTTTCAGGAGCTGCAATTATTGTGTTTGTTTTTAGGTCTTTTTTTGCAACATACCACCTTTTAAGAGTTTGAGGATTATCTGATTTTTTACTTATTTCAAAACCATATCTTGGACCTAATCTTTGTCCTATAGTATAATAATAGATTCCATCATGCTGCCCTATAATTTTTCCTTGAGGATCTAAGATATTTCCTTTTTTTAAAGGAATTTTTTGTTTCAAAAAATCTTTGAGATTTATTTTTCCAATAAAACAAATTCCTGTTGTTGATTTTTTATTGTAATTTGGGAAGTTGTTTTTTTGAGCTATTTCTCTTACTTGAGATTTTGTTAATTCTCCTATTGGAAATAATGTATGGCTTAAATCATTTTGAGTTAATCTATAAAGAAAATAAGATTGATCTTTAGATTCATCTTTACTTCTAAGAAGTTTGAATTGTGCTCGTAAACTCGCATTATTCTTTATATCCTTAATATTAACATTTTTAATATTACTATTTTTGTTATCAATCAATTTTAAGAATTTTTTATCATCAACAGCTTTTCCATTAATAATTCGTTTTATTCTAACATAGTGTCCTGTTGCAATTAAGCTTATTTTTCTTTTTTGAGCTTCTTTCCCTAATAAAGGAAATTTAACTTTATTATTACAGTCAACATCTGGATTAGGAGTAATGCCTTTTTTGTAGAGTTTGAACATTTCTTCAACAACATCTCTCTTGTATTGTTTTTCAAAATCTAAGGTTATTAATGGAATATCTAAAAGAGAAGCTATTTGAGTTGCAATTCTTCTTTCTTCTCTCCAATTACATTCTCCTGTTAAAGGATTTTTTGTATCACTCCAGTTTTTCATAAATGCTCCTATGACTTCATAACCTTGTTTTTTTAATAATAGAGCAGCTACAGATGAATCAACTCCTCCTGACATAGCTAATAGGACTTTGGGTTTTTGATTTGGTTCGGAATTATTGGTTTTCATTATCTCTCTAAGAATTATTAATTTAAATTATTATCTGGCTCTATTATCTAACCAAGCGTAATGCTTTAGGAGATACTTTTACAAAACATCTTCTAATTCTGCCATTGTAAACATAGCTTCCCATATCAAATCTATATACCTCTCCATTATTATCAATATAACCTGAGACAATAAATGGATTTTCAGATAAATTTATTTTTCTTTTCACCCTTTTTAATGAAGTAATAATTTCTATTTTGCCTTGATCTTCTTTAAGATTTCTTTTATCCCTTTTTCCAGGAACTACTTTTCCGTCTTCTATTTTTCTTATTCCATTTTCCTGTACTCTCCCTCTTGGATGTGAATGATATCCTCCAATCTGTTCATTATATAATTTCCAATCAGATCTTTCTGAGCCTTCAGTATAAATAATATAATTTGGACATCTTATAGCTAACTGTATTGGATGAGCTGATTCAACATAATAAGTTGTTCTTGATTTAGTTTCTTTTAATTCTCCGAATAAAAATCCTTTACATTCAACATTTAATGTTTCATAAGTGCTTCTTAAAATTTCTTCAAATGCTATATCTTCAATTCTTGTAATTAAGTTAGACATAAAGAATTTATTTTTCTTTTAATTATTAAACTTTATTGAGCTGTTATATATAATTAATTTAAGTTTATCATTTAATCTATTCTATATTTCAAACATTTTCATTGCTTCTGTTGCAGCAAGATTTAATCTGTAAAGATAGTCTGGATGTGTTTTGTCAAAAACCCCTATTACTCCATTATCATATTCTGGAGGAAAATATAATCTTGGTTGATTAATCGCATGAACAATTGGCCCCTCGAGTCCTTCTAGGAAATCATATCTCCATGTTCCTTTTTCAGTATCTATTGAAAAGTCCTTGTCTTTTTTAATAACTTTAGATATATCTACCATTTCAATATCGCGGATAAATGGAGCAAATCTTAGAACAACTAAATTTTCTAGTTTAAACATTTTTTAATGTTAATTATTTTGTTTTTAAGAATTGTGGTTTTGAAAATTAACTTAAGCTGCTAAATAATGTCTTCTAGAATAGGATTCTCTTTCTGGATTATTCATAAGTGCTTTACAGAGGTGGGAACAGTATTGTAATAATTGTACACCTCGTTCTTTTGAAATGGCTGATGGATTTGATGCCATTATTTCTAAATCATTAATATAAGGACATAATTCTTTAGCAATGACTTCAGTTAATTGGTAGATATTTGAAGTTAATGAACCACTTTGTACTTCTTCTTCTATATTATGACCTAAGGAGGTACTAACTGTGTGTAACCACCACAAGTTTGCTCCAAGTTTTCTTGTTGTTTTGTCGTTAAAATCTGTTGTATACTCTGTTGTTTGTTTAAGAAGTTTAGACAATCGTTGTACCTTTTTACGTTCAATCCCTTTATCATTTCCTTGAAGATAGTTATCAATTGAGATTGTAACATCAAGTGCAAGTGAATCAAGTTCACTATTACGAAGGTCAAATTCTTTAGGTAAAGAAAAACCTCTAAAGGCTGGCTCTTTTTCCATAGACATATTATAATTGTTTTATTTTTAAGGATTTATATAACCCACTTTATGGTTTTAAAAAAAAACGACCCGGGCAGGACTCGAACCTACGACCCCATGGTTACAACCTTCTCCTATCTCTAAGAGGGTAGGACTATACCTTCACCTTAGCTTGATACCTTAGGTGGCGAGTGTCTAGTCTCTGCACCTTCCAATAATGGCTTGGCTCAGGATTGCCCTCAATTGTAGGGGTTCCCTGAATTTACTCGCTGTTCATTCCAAGATTTCTCTTGGAAGCTGCTAACTTATTTAGTTCTCTTATTTTTCATTTGAACTTTTGTCTTACAGCCATGTGCTCTACCAATTGCTCCTTTTCTTGCATTTTACTGCGTCAAAAAGTCTGAGCTACCGGGTCTTATAAAAGTTAAAAATAGATGGTATTTAAAATTATTGTTAGTGAGTATGCTTTACATTCCAATAAAATTTATATAGATACTTATTTCTGAAAAATTATGGATGAAGAAGTAGAAAAGGAATTATCTAATTTAGTAAAAATATTAATTGAAACAGTTCCTTCTCTTAATAGTGTTAGATTATTTGGAAGTTATTTAAATGGAAAATGGAATCCGAAAACATCAGATATTGATATTCTTGTTTGTATTAATGATGAGCATTATTCTGTCTATAAAGATAGAACAAAAGATTGGGATGATATAACTGGATATTTTTCAATAATTGGAAGTGAACAAAGAAGAAATTTAAGAGAAAACATAGAAAATAAACTTAATGGAAAACATAAAGATAGATTTTCACTTGCTATACTATCTAAGAAAGATGTGAGAGATTTAATGTTTTGTAATGAAGGAAGAGGTAATCTTGGATTATATCAAAGGACACTAATATTCTACCTTTTTGTGCCTTTGATAGATAGAGAAAAACATACTATTTTGGTAAGTTATTAATGTCTTTCTCTATAGATATGATTAGAGGGAGATTGCTATATGGAAAAAAGAATATATTTGATTATTTGAATGCTTTTAAGTCATTCATTTTTTCTTAATCTTCTTTATTCCATAATCAAAGATTTCTTCTGGTTGATGCTTTTCTAAGTAGCTGTAAACATTATTCTGTTTAGTGCCTTTTATTAAAGAGATAATTGCTGCATGAGCTATTTTTATATTTTCAGGAGAACCTATAATTCCCACTTCATTGTTTTTTAATTCCAAAAAACAATCTGTTAATTGTGATACTGTCTTGATAGTTTTGCCATTTTTTCCTATAATTCTTGCACGAATGCGATTAAAATCATGTCTTTTTGTATGGGCTTTTATATTAAGTACTTCAAGCATTAATTCTTCTTCTTTTATTGAAATGGCAACTGAAAAAGGAAAACCTAAATTTAATGCAATAATAACTTGTTCTGCATCGTATTCATCTGGAGCTTCACCATTAATAAAAACATCATTGCCATTATTAGTTATTTTAACATTTAGTTTTTTTTCTAATTGTTTTTTGTTCTTCAGAATTCTTGGAAGTTTTTCTGAGTAGATGAGTTTCATTTTAAAATTCGTTTTCTTCTGTTTTTAAGAAGCCTTTGTTTTTTAAGAAATCTATTTCAGTAGGATTATACTTATGCAGGACATCACCTTTTTCATTATCTAATTCCCATGGTTCAATAATTACTACATCACCTGGACGAAGCCATAATTTTCTTCTTAATCTTCCGGGAACTCTGCAATTTCTTGTTTTTTTATCTAAGCATGAAACCATCATTCTATTTCCGCCAACTCTTTGTTCTATTATACCTAAAACTTCTTTCCCTCGTGGAAGTTTTACTCTAAATATCTGTTTTGGTTCTTCTTCATTATATTTATTTGAATTAGTTCTTCTGTATGAATTTTTTTTAGCTTTTTCTTGCATGAATATGAATTGTTAATAGGGTTTTTAAGTTTGATGTTTGGTGAAATTTTAAAATAAAAATATAGATTTTAATTAAGTTTATAAATAATATTTTATTTAGTAGAATATGGGTTATTCATTTATTGATAAAGTTGTAACAGAAAGAGGAGTATTTCCTAATGAAGCCGATCCTTCTGGTTGGTTGGAAGCATTAGTGTGTGCTTTTGATGCTTTAGAGAGAGTAGGAACTGGCAAAGGAGTAATGCAGAAGACCTTTGATAATTTTTCACAATATCCTATTACTTTATTTAGATATACTGATAACCCCGGTTTTTATCAAATAAAAGCTGAATATCCTGAAGGAGTGAGTGGTTCTTCTAATTCATTACCTTTTAGAGCAATGAATGATCATGATGCTTTAACAAAATTACAAGAAGAAATTAATAATGTTCATAAAAAAATTTCTTTAAATCTTTTTTGTGTTGGTGATACTGAAGATGCTGTATATGATGAAGATTATCCAGGAAAATTAGTGAGAATGGCTGAAACTCCTAAGTTTGCAAAAGTAATTGATAATGAGGGCTGGCAAAGGTATAGTGTTGGATGATTACATCAACACCAATGCATAAGGAATTCCCTGAATTGTTTTTATTCCTTCTTTTGAAATAATTCCTGTTTTGAGAGCTAGGGCAATTGATTTTTTTCCTACTATATTAAAGGTCGCATCTTCTTTAATATGAAATTGCATAATGCTTAATGCCTTTTTTTCATCAACTTCATCGCCATTGTAAAAATTTTCTTTTACTTCTAAGATTGCGTTGCCCTTTTCAAAACTTTTTCCAATTAATTCTTTATCACATATTGCAACTACATCTCTGTATGATTTATGAATTTTTACTAACATTTTTATTATAATATAGTGAAAGATAAAAATCTTTCCCTATCTAATCAACAACAAAGTGTGGAAATATTAATGTCGTTGACTATAAATAAATTAAAAAATAAAAATAAATTATTTACAATCCGCCCATTCTGCAGACAGTTGTTCCACAATTAGGGCACTTTCCTTTTGCTATTTTAGTACCTTTTTTTGTCTTAGATTCTTTTGGGTTTTGTATTTCTACTTTTTTCTTACATTTAACGCAATATCCTTGAACCATTTTTCCTCCTTTCTTCGTTTTTATTTGAAATTCATGTGAATCTCTTGTTTTATTATAGGATTTTTGTTTTTTAAAGCTTGTTATATTTTTCTAACAGGGTATTTTGCACCACATGCTAAACAATGTTTTATATTAATACTATCTTCACGGATTAATTCAGTATCTGGTTTATTGCATTCCTTGCATAACACAAACTCTTTGACATATTGTTCAATTTTAAAATTTATTTTTACTGAAGAAATTTTATTGTTTAATACTAATCTGTTTTCTTCTTTTTGTCCAGATGTTGCAAGTTCTTTAAGAAGGAATTTCTGGAAATGTTCTGGATTTCTTCTTATATATGAAGCTATCTGGAAGAAATTTGTGATTATTGTTTTTTTTCCCTCTTGAAATCCTTCTACTTTTGGAATTTCAAACCTTTCTCCGCTATGAATATCAATTTGTTTTACTTCTTTGTATGCTTCATTTAAAAGCGATTCATAATTCTCCATAAAGATGAGGTGATGAAATAGTTTATAAATGTTGTAGTATTTAATTAAGAATGGAATTTAGCATAAAAAATATTGTTTTGGGAATTGCGATTTTTATATTGACAATTTCAGTTGGGATTTATGGAATAAGTACATTATATGGAAAAGCTCCTGAATATAATGACTATTGCCCTTATGATGTTTCTACAGAATCATCCTGTATTGCTGAAGGAGGAACATGGATAAATAATACCAACCAGCAAGCTGTTGAAGATAGAGCTGTTAAAGCTGTTCCTGGACAAGGAGGTTATTGCAATTATGACTGGAAAAAATGCAATGATGAGTTAGAAACTGCTCTTAAACCATTTCATAGAAAAGTATTTCTTACAGCATTGCCTTTAGGAATTTTAATTATTATAATCGGTGCTTTAATCTTTGGATTGGAATCTGTTGGAGCTGGATTAATGTTTGGAGGAATTGGAATTATACTTTATGGTGTTGGCGGATTTTGGAGATTTACAGAAGACTGGCTTAAGTTTTTGCTTTCCTTAGTTGGATTAATTATTGTTATATGGTTAGCTTATTATTGGAATATGAGATTTGAAAAAAAGAAGAAAAGTTGGTGAATAGTAAAGCATGATAAGAAGATTAAATAAAGGTGAAAGAAGATAGATTGAATAAAAAATCTTTGTTAATTATTAGTTTTGTCTTAAATTTAATTATTGTTTTTATGTTTGTTTTAGGGATTTTAAATATTTTAAATGATGATTCTTTTTTTAGTGTATTTTTTATTAGTCCAATGATTTCTATTATTTCATTAACCTGCTCTATATTTTCAATTTATAAAAGTGATAAAAAGAATTGGAGGTATTATTTAAACTTAATTTTTTCAATTATTGTTTTTATTGTTTCTTGGATTTTTCTTTTGCTTTCACGTATGGCTATAAACAGTATGGGTGGGTCACTATGAATTGCTAAAATTCATATTAAATTAAATCATAAAAATGTGTTAAGTAAACTGTAAAACTTAACATTATTTGCCTTTGATTATTTTACAACATTTTATTTCAGTTAATAATTTGCTGCTCATATCATCGCAGATTAATAAGAGATGTTAATAACACGACGACTCACAAAAAATCTTTAGATTTTTTGAGCCCCAAGAATCATTGATTCTTGCGGTTGGAGGAGTGCAATTTTAATATTTATGTTATGGTAAATTCCCTTAATTATAAAACTTATTTTGGGAATTTTCCAGATAGATAATTCTGAAAAGAAAGGGATACAATTAACATAATTATCTATAACTTAGCAACTTTACTTTACCTAGGAAGGTTTTAAAGTAATAAATACTAATTCTATTTATGAAAGAAAAATTTTATTGGCAGGAAAGACCATGGACTTGCGGAGCTGCTGCATTAAGAATTGCAGCATTTAATTTAGGAATAAGAAGAAAAGAAGAATATTTTGTTAAAAAACTTAAGACTACTATAAAAAGTGGAACAAAAAATAAAAGTTTTATTAAAGTTGTTAGAAGTTTTAAGTTAGATTATAAATATGGAAAAGGAAGTATTGGTTTATTAAGAAAATTAAAATCAGAAGGTTATGAAATTATTGTAAATTATTTCTCAGTAATTCAAAATACAGGACATTATGCTGTTGTTAAAAAAATAACAAGAAAAGATATTTTTTTAGATGATCCTGCGCTTGGACCTAATAAAAAATATCATTTAACTTATTTTAGAAAAACATGGTATAGTCAAGTTGATAAAGACAAAAAGTGGTTTTTGGCTATAAAGAAGAAATAGGGTTGATGAGTGTTAATAAGATTAGAAGGTTAATGGTATACTGTAAAATATAATTGATAAATCTGAGAGGTAATTAATGATAAAGGAGGGATTGGTGATTAATTGTTAAAATCTGTAAAATGCAGTTGATGATATAGAGAACTGCATTAATTATGTGACATTTTGTATGCAATTCTTTATCTGTATAACTGCGAAGAATTGTAACTTAAACAACGCAGTTATACAGAACTAGCTGATAGATAATTATTAATCTTGTTTGATTATTATAGTGATGTGGTTATTTTCTCATTAATTAAAGAGTATATTTTATTCTAACTATCTTTTTTAGATATATAAAAATAAAACTCCTTGAATTAATCCAATTAATCCACCTAAAACTCCCCCTGAAATTTCTATAAATCTTAATTCTTTGTTTATTACTTTTTTTATTAAATACTCAATTTCTTCATCATTAGTTTCAAGAATTGTTTTTCTGATTGAATTTTTTAGTAGGGTATCTATACCTCCCCCAATTATAGGAATCTTTGTTATTTTCTGATAAGCAGGAGGTAATATAACATGGATATTTGAAGAAATACTTTCTGCAAGTTTTTCTTTACGTTTTGGAATAACCCCATAAATTAAACCATAAAGCTTTGCTTTTCTTGGATGAAATAACATGTAAATTGCAACTGCATTTGTAAAATAACCAATTATTGCACCGACTAGTACTGATAAGCTGATTAAGTAAATTGGATTTGATGTTAAGGACATTTTATAACAAAGAGGATAAGGTTTATATTAATTTGGTTGTTTATTTTAAAACCGTTAAATATATATATATATATATATAATTCCATTAAAAACTATATCTCACTTAAAAGATAAGTGATTAAAAAAGTGAATGTTATGAAAGGAGGTGATGAAAGTGAAAGATAATAATAACCTATTGATTGTTGTTGGAGTTGCTATTGTAGTTGCGATAATTGTTTCTGTGATAGTTGTAAATGTTACAGGAAATATAATTAAAGTAAATCCCGTTTCAAAAGATACAGAACAAGTTTATACTAAATTTGATGTTGATAACTTATTTGGTAAACTTTATGTTACAGGTGGAAGTTGCATATATTGGGCAGGTAATAATATTCCAGGTGGTCCTTGGCTTAATACTGATATGTGTGGGCTTAATACTAATAAATCTTTTTGTGATCTTAAGGCAAATAATGGTAAATATATTAAGTGCTTACAGTGTAGATATAATAATTCAACAAAAACTAGTGAGTGTTTGAAAGAATTCCCTGGAGTATAAGCCCCAAACAAATTTTTATTTTTTATTTTAAAATTTATCTTTCTCTTTTTTTAAAAATTCTTTTTTCTTTTAACTTTTTTACCCCAACCACCTTACTTTTCCAGGACGGGGTTCAAAAATCATCCCTTCTTCAATCATTCTTTTTATTTCCTGATTAATAATATCCGGAGAAGCTTCTCTTATCTGCATAATTATTCTATCTATTTCAATACCCTGTTCTTGTTCAGCATCTTTTATTAATTTTAAAATTTTATCTCTGATTGCTGTTGTTTCTTGTTTGTTGCTTATTTTTGAAATATGTTGATTTTTCTCTTTTTCAATTTCCAATTTTCTGACTAATAAATAGGGAGTTTCAATATTTTTAATAATTTCAGGAGAAATATAAGTTTCGTTGTTAAAATATCTTAATGTGCCTATGCATAAAATTGTCTGGCCTTGTGTAAATGAAGAAATTTTTTCAATATCATCCCCAAAAGCTTTAATACTTATTTGACCAGAACCATCATCTATTTTCGTGAATATGTATGATTTTCCGCTTGATGAATCAGATTCAAATTTATCAATTACATTTCCTATAATATTTACTCTGATAATCTGTTTGTTTCCTAATTCTAAAAATGAGAATTTTTCTCCATTTAAAACAGGTTTTCCCATTAATATATCTCCAATTCTTAGTTTATATGCTATATTTCGCTTAAATTGTTCCTGTTCTGGCATTTTTATTATAATAATTTAATTGGTTTTTAATGATTGTTATGTTTTCTGAACATATCCTCTTCTTGGACGGAATATATCTCCTGAAGAATTTAATTTATTTATTGCATCTTCAATTTCATCACTTTTTAATTTTCCTTCCAGTTCTTTTTCAATTTCTTCAATTGGAATTAATTTTCCAAGTTTATTTTCAAGCTCAGTTATTGTTTGTTTTACTATAATGATTTTGTTTCTTTGAGAAGAAGGGATTCCAGTAATAATCCTGTCAATATCAAAAGTTTTGCTTTCATAATCATAACCTACCTGCATTAAGTAATACTTCATTAATTCTATTGCAATTTTTGCATCTTCGACTCCAACCTCTTCTTTTAATTTAATTTTAGCTGATGCTTCTGACATTCTTATTAATGCTCCTAATTGTCTTGCTGATATTGGAATTGGTCTTATTGCTGATTCAGATGAAACAGGAGAATTACGTAAAGTTACATAGAATTTTTTTATTTCTTCTATTGCAATATCTGTTAATTTAGGTTTGATTTTTTGTTTTGCATAAGCAACATATTTTCTGAATAATTCCCTGTCAATTAACATTGACTCTCCTTCTAATTTATGTTCAGAAAGTACATGTTTGGCTATTGCTTCATCTTTTTCTCTATTCGGCATATCTCTTAATGTAAATATAACATCAAATCTGTTTATTAAAGTTGGTGGTATGTCAATTTGTTGTGCTATGCTCTGGTATGGATCAAATCTCCCAAATTTTGGATTTGCTGCAGCTAACACACTTGTTTCTGCACGGAGACTTGCCTGGACATTGGCTTTTGAAATAGTTACACATTGCTGCTCCATTGCTTCATGCATTGCACTTCTATCTCCAGGATCCATTTTTTCCAGTTCATCAATACAAACTAGTCCTTTATTTGCCAGTACAATTGCTCCTGCTTCTAGGCTCCATCCACGCAAATATTCATCTCTTACAACTGTTGCAGTTAATCCTGCTCCGCTTGTGCTTTTACCGACAACATATCTTCCTTTAGGAGATATAGATGCCATGAATGTCAAGGTGACACTTTTCGCTACACCTGGATCCCCTACTAATAATATATGCATATCTCCCCTTGATTTTGAACCATCTGCAAGAGTTTTTTTTACACCTCCAAATAATTGCAAAACAAGAGATTTTTTTATTTCTTCATAACCATACACACTTGGAGAAATACTCCTTGCTAATTTTTCATATATTTTTGGGTCTTGGCTTAATTCTATTATTTGCTGTTCATCTTCATCACTAATTTTTAATTCATCAAATGTTTCTTCTAAGGGAATAAGATTATTTGCTTCAATTGCAATCTCGAATCTTGTAGATAAACCTCCTGACTGCAATGGGACTGGAACTTCTTTTAATATACCAATTGCTCTAACTCTGCTTCCAGGAGTTGTTTTTTCCTCCATTTTTGGTTCAACCAGGTCTTCTTTTAGAAATACATTAATACGTTTTGGCTGTTCGCCTCCAGTTAATGACTCAGGTGATTCTTCTATAACTAAACGCTGAGTATCTACCATTTCTTTACTAAGGGGTTTAAAACCCCCTCTTCTTCCGCATGAACAATGGGATGGTTCTCTAAATTTTTTCTCCATTTGTAAAACACTGATTATTGTTCCGCAAGAAGGACATTCAAATTTTGCATTTACAACCTGGGGTCTTACATCAGAAGCTTGTCGAACAATTCCTTCAACTATAACTAATCCATTAAGGTTTTTTGAACGGATGTTTCTTATCTTTATTAAGTGAGTTTCTGGAATTTCTACCAACCTTACTCTTGAATTTTTTACCAAACCAGATTCTTCTATTGCCATTTCTAAAAGCCTTAATATATCTTCTGGATTTGTCAATAGGTCTTCTGAGATTTTATTTGAAAATTCAGTCAAATGCAGGAAGTTAACTTCTATTACATTTTTTCCTCTTCTAATATATTCTCCTATTTCTTTTTTATACATTTCAAAGAAATTTTTAGATTCAATTAAAATCTCTTCGTTTTTTTTAACCCTCTCTTTTTCATCCATAAAAGTAGGATAAAAGTTTTGTTTTTATAATTTGTTGTTAAGAATTGTATGCTTTTTAAATTAAGAGTAACTGATAAGGAGTAAGAATGTATTTCTGATTTTTTGACAACTGTTTATTTAAACTTTGAAATTGGTAAAGGACTTATTTTAAAGCGTGAATTAATGGGTGTTCAAGGAATTTTAAAAAAGGATGAAAAAGGATAGAATTTAAAGTTAAAGAATATGTAGTAAGTTTTTTAGCAGGGTAGACAGGGTTATATATAGAAAAAGACATTAATTTCTTATCATTCTCTTGTCTTTTTCTATCTAGCAAAGGCGTAAATAAGGTAAATTAAAAACGTCCTTTGCTATAGAGAAATTAGAAATTATTGATTTTTTAGAGCATTTTTTATATTTTTGCTTAATTGATTCATTGAATCTTCTAATTGCTGCTTGTTTTTTGTTCCTGTACAAACAAGTTTTCCATTACTAAAAAGAAGGAAAGTTGCTGATGGTTCTACTAATTTATAAACTAATCCAGGAAACTGTTCTGGTTCGTATTCTGTGTTTTCTAATTCTAATGCTAAAAAGTTTAGATTAAGCTTTAGGTTTATACTTCCAGAAGCTACAATATTCTGAACTGTAATTTTTGGTTTTGCTGTAATGTTTACATTAATCTTTTTTAACTGTTTTATAACAGCGTCTATAACCTGCTTAACCTGAGTTATTGATTTTGTTCCTGTGCAGACTAAATTTCCAGAAGAAAAAACTAAGACAGCTGATTTTGGTTCTTTAACCCTTAATACTAATCCTGGAAAAGTCTCAGGATTATATTCTGTATTTGGTTGAGTACGAGCAAGTTTTGTTAATGGAACTGGTTTTCCAAGAGAAGCTGTTGCAACAATATTTTGTACTTTATAACTGCTTGATTCTGTCATTTTATCCATAAAATAGAGAAAATTTGCCTTTATAAAGCTTTATCAAAAAGTCCTTGTATAATCTGTTTAGGACTTTTGGATGTTCAAGATATTATTACACACCTTCGTGTGTGACTTATAAAATATCTTGACATAAAGGATTTTTATACGTGTTGACTTTCATATAACTTTAATATCTGATAAATCTTATAAATTTATTAAGGTAAACACAATTAAATAAGTGTATCTTAATTTGTCCTGACTGAATATTATGGAATGAATTCTAATAATTTTAATGAACATATAAATATTAGATTACAGCTTTACATTATGTCCACAATTGAATCATTTATGATGCAGTTAATATTAAACAGTTTTCAATTTGGATCAGCGAAAATTTATTAAATTTTCGGGGTAGAAAATTACAATATTGCAGTAATTTTCTTGCATCCTAAAGTCCTAAACAAACCACACCTTTTACAGGCTGTGGTAAAACACAAGGACTTTTTGATATACAAATTTAACTTTCAATATATCAGAATTTTTTAATAATAAAACGAGTCATCTTCTTTTTCTTTTTGGTTTTTGTTTTTAAAATAATAAATTAAGATTGCTATAGTTATAATTGAAATTAATATTATTAGAGTTATTATTACTATAAATATCCATGTTTTATTTTCTTTTTTATAAATGCATGATTGCGATGTAATGGGTTTTATATTTGTTGTTCCGCAATTGTTTTTATCTATGCAGGTTTTTGTTTGAATCTCGTTTTTTGGGCATTTTTCAGGCTGCCAATCTGTGCAATTCCAACTTTCAATACAAAGGGGAAGTTCAAATATAGTACAATTTTGTGTTTCTACTCTTGATGCTTGGCAGGAATTTAAATCATTGCATGTTCTATTTTGAATACGGTTAATACATTCACTCCAGGCTGAACAGCTTAAAAATGGCTCGCAATTTACTGATTCTATAAACTCTTCAGCAGCAGAATTTGTTAATCCTGAAATAACAAATGTTGAATTTATCAGTAAACATAAAAAACTGCTATTTGTTCCAGAACAAGGCAAAAGGAATTCATCTGTTTTATTGCAATTTGAGCTTATTTCATTTATTGAATTTATTTCTGAATTTTTTATACAAATGCTGTTAGAAGAACTTGTTAATTTATCTACATATATAATTTTATTTGTATGAATTCCATTAATAATTATATAGCCTTTTTCTGATGAAGAAGGTTGCTTTTTTATTGTTATATTTCTTAAGTTTAATGGAGAGGATGAGAAATTCCAGTAAAATTGAACTAAGGTTTTATTTTCATCTAAAATTTCTACTGATTGAGTTAAATTATAGGCATTTGAGTTGTTTAAAAGTGAATTATTGATTTTTACTTCTTTATCTATATTATTTGAAGACATTTCTGATAAACTTCCTATAATATTATTTTTATTATAATCACAATCAATGTCTGACTTTTCGTCTTTAGTGAATAAATTGCATCCATTATTATCAATTAAAGTTTCAATTATTTTTTCATCAGAATCGCACGTTATGTTGTATATTTGCCAAAGAGGTTCACAATTCTCAATAGGAGGAATTTCAAAAGAAGTATTAATGTATATAAATTCATCAATACTGTAATTAGCCATTATCATTCCAATATCTGCTGTTGCTCCTGTTTCTAATGATATATTTCTATAAAATAAATAAATTAATACTCCGGGATTTTCTTCAGTTTCATTTTCAATCCATTCAGATAAATCTGGAGTGGGTTTAAAATAAGTCCTAAACTTTGTATTTGCTTCTTCTTTTGAAGTTATTTGTCTTGGAAGTGCGTAACTTGTTAAATTATTTAAATCTTCTTGAGATACTAAAAAGTTTTCATATTCTTGTGTTGATTCATTATATGTTCCATTTAATACTCCTTGAATTAGGTTTAAGTAATCATCACTAAATTCACCTTTCATTGCAGATATTAACTGCATATTAGCGAAAAATGTAATATCTATACCACCTAAAAGATATAATTCATTATATTTTATCTTAAATGCATAAAAAACACTACATTTATTTTCTTCAATTGTTGAGGTTGAAACATAAATTCCATTAGAATTTTCTACAAAAAGAGTATCCCATACTGCTTTTATACTTTCATTAGAGCAGTTTTTTGGTAAAAGAATATTTTGAATAGGCGGTGAAAGTGAAAGCTGCTGCTTTTGGGAAATTAATGAAATATATTCTAAAAAAACTCCCAAGAATATCAAACCTATTACTGATAATGCAATTAGTGTTCTTTTCAACCCCTTTCTCATTTAATTATTAAATAAGTCTTATTTATAAAGATTTTATTTTGATGAGTATCTCCGATACTTATAAAGAACTATTCTAAACCTAACCTTTATTATATCAAATGACACTGATATTCTACCTTTTTGTGCCTTTGATAGATAAAGAAAAACATAGTATTTTGGTAAGTTATTAATGTCTTTCTTTATAGCTTTGTCTATTTTTGAACCTGAAGGGTAAAATTCACTCCTCGCTTAACGCTCGTCGAATTAATATTAACTTTTAATAAAAATCTGCGAATGTAATGAGCAGCTAATCTTTCTCTCTTGAAAATGACTAAAACTCATCGAAGATACTCTTGATGAGTATTTTTATTTTATTAATAATCACTTAAATTTTGACCTACTTATAAACTGGTTCTATTCTAAATTATTGTTCTAAAATATCTAAATTAATTTAAGTTTTTATTTTCATTTAGATTTTTGTTTCTGGGATTCATAATCTTTTTTTATTTCTGAAAGAGTAGCTATGTTTTCAGGAGAACGATCTGGTCTTAAAGAAGTGAATCTTGGAAATCTTAATGCAAATCCTGAAGAATATGTTGGAGATTTTTGAATTTCCTGATAATTTATTGAAACAACAATTTTTGGTTTTATTTTAACGTTTTTTCCATTTTCTTCTGTTATATACGGTTTTACAAGTTTAGTTAATTCTAAAAATGAAACACCTTCTTCTTCTTTTTCTTTTATTCCTGTTCCTACTTTTCCTATTTCTAGGAATTCATTTTTATCTTTACATGATAAAATAAAACTGCTTAACCAGCCACTTCTTTTTCCTGTTCCATATTCTGCTCCTGTTATCACCAAATCTAAATCTCTTGATTCTGGTTTTATTTTTAACATATAACCTACTCTGCTTCCTGGTTTGTATTCTGCTTTAAGATTTTTCATCATTACACCTTCTTGATTGTCTTTTAAAGCTTTCTTGAAGAATTCTTCTGCTTTTTTTTCATCTGAAGTTATAATTTGTTTTGCAGGAATAATTTTGAATTTTTGAGCATGAATAATTTTTTTTATTAATTCTGTTCTTTTTTCAAATGGTTCATGAAGTAATGAATCTCCATTATATGATAAAATATCAAAAACATTAATTTCTATTGGAAGTTCTTTTTCAAGTCTTTCAATATCGTATTTTCTTTTGATTCTTTGTGAGATATTTTGAAAAGGAAGATATTCTTTTGTTTTAGGATCATAACCAACTGCTTCTGTGTCAAGGATAAATAAGTTTCCTTTAACATATTTGTTGATATATTCAACAACTTCTGGAAATTGTTTTGTAACATTTTCAAGCCTTCTTGTAAAAAGTTTTATTTCATTTTTATTTTTATGAATTTCTAATCTAAATCCATCATATTTATATTCACAGTTATGAACTATTGCAGAAGAAAGATATGTGTTATCTGGTGTCTCAAAATTAAAAACTATTCCTTTATATTTTAATTTTTCTATTTTCTTTATAGGAATATAGAAAAAATCTTCATCTTCAAAAAATCTTTGATGATTTGTTTTTGTTTTATGGCTATTTTTTTCTATATTATTAATTTGTTTTCCAAAAATTGATATTCTATACTGAATTTTCCCCAAACCTTTATTTTCATATTTTCCTACGCTTGGCAAAATGTTTAATTTGGTTAATAGTAATATGATTTGATAAGCAATATTTTCTGAAGCTGTAACTATTGTATATATATTCTTACTTGTTTTATGACCATCTCCTTGAATGTAAGATTTAATAAAATACTTTATTTTTTCTTTTTCAGAAAACATAATAAAAGCAGGTATTTTTTTATTGGTTGAAGACGAACCAAAATTTTTGATAAAGAAGTTTGACAATAAAATTGAATAAATTCTTATTATTCTGACCCCTTTATTTTTATTTGGGAGTATATTTACTTCAATATCAAAAATTCTTTTTATTAGTTTTTTTATTCTTTCAGCTTCTTTTTCTTCATTATAGCCTAATGAAAATCTTATATCCCCCTTATTCGAAGAACTTCCTTCAGCTAGATACCACCCACATAATTCAAAAAAATTTGGAGATAACTTTATAAATTGGTTTATCCATTTTCCTTTAAAAACTCCCTTTAAGTTACTATAAGATCTAATTTTATTGTTTTTTGTTTCTATTTGTCTGTCTTGATTAAATTCTTTTAAATCTATCTTCTTTTTTGGTTGAAATTCTTTAAACTTTGGAAATAGGATAAAATCTCCTTTTTCTAATTCATTTGCACATACCCATTCTATTTCATAATTCTTATAATTTTTTTGACATCCATATTTTTGTTCCTGACAATTTGGCCTACATATAATTAATCTATCCTTCCAACTACATAATTGTTTTTTTATTATCAATACTCTATGATCTTTTGTTAATGTGAATGGAAATAAATAATGAGGGTATATTTTTATTACATTTCCAAAATATCTTTTTTTGAATCTTTTTTCTATTTTTTGAAATTTTCCGTTTTTTCCAATAACTAAATCATTTTCTTCAAAATTTTCAATTTCCTTTATTGATGGATTTGAAAATATTAATTCTCCTTTTGGAAAACATGCTGCAGGTTTTCCAACTTTTTCAAATCCTTCGGAAATTGTTTTTGCTTTTTGTGCAAGCATAACTTTTATTGGTTTGCCAACATCTAATGAAACTTTTTCTAAATGTTTTAAATTTCCTTTTTTAACCAATTCAAAAACTTCAGAAATATCATTTCTTTTGTTAATAACATCTTCAATTTTCTTTGCAGATTCTTTATCACCATTAAAAAAAGCATTATTCATAGCTTCTTTTAATGTACTTTCTTTTATTCCTATTCTTAAATCACTTAAAATAGTTCTAGTTATGTATAAAGCTTCTTTTGGAGTAGCTGAAGTTAATAATTCTGTTAATAAGTACATTTTTTTATCTACTGTCCCAGCTCCTTCAAGCTCTGGAAGTTTTCTTAAATTATAAATAACTTTTTCTGTTGTTAAGACATGAGAATGAAGTGTTGATTGTTTTTTATGTTTGATGAGTTTTTCAGATACCTCTCCTAAATCTCCTATTTGCTTCCATTCTTTAACAATTTCATTTTCATTTACTCCTGTTGCTTTTGAAATTGCTTTAATTACAAGCTGTGTTGAAACACCTATTTTTCTTTCATCATGTTCTGGAAAAACATTTCCAAGAAGAAGATATAAAACATCCTTGTCTTTTTCATCTAACTGAAGAAAAAACTTAGAAATAATATCTGTTTTTTCCAGCCTTTTTGTTGTTGAAGAAAGCTGTTCATACACCTCTACTAATGTTGAATATCTCATAATTTATTAAAGAAAAAGAAGTTTTTAAGTTTGGCGTTATTGAAGTTTGTCTAAAGCCATCTTTCCAATTTCATAATACATTAAATTAACAAAAAGTGTAGTAGTGGTCATACAAGCTCGGGTAAAGAAGTTATGTTTTAGTCCAGTAAAAAAATCATCTTCATCAACAACAGCCTTATATGTGTTGTATAAGGGAGTATATAGAATTGCAACACTTTTAGTACTCTCTTTATGTCTTTTTATTGTTTCTTCTAAGTCTTGTTTTAAGCCTTCAATTGTTAAATAGGATCTTAGGTTTTGCATGTTATTTGATGTTTAGATTTATTTTTAAATATTTATCTTTTTAAATATATATTTTTACTTCCCTTTATGCCCTCTTGATTGAGCACTAGGACGAACTTTTAATAAAGGACCTTTTTTTCTTAGACCTCTAGATTTTTTGGCAGCACTTGTCAAACCACGCATTGCTCTTTTTTGGTTTGTTTTTTTTGTTAAGAAATTCAGTGTTTTATCATTTGAGATTTCCGGCCTTAAAGGATCAACCATAATAACTTCGAAGAAATAGTGAATTCCATCTTTGCCTATTTTGTATGAATTTAATGCTACAAGGTTTGTGTATTTTTTTTCAGCTCTTTGTTCTGCAATCCATTGATAGTTCATTTTGAGATTTTTTCTGGTATGCATCCTTTTACTTCTTCTTCCTTTAATTGGACGACTTCTTTTATGGCCTCCTCTTTTTAATTTTACTCTAATAATTACAAATCCTTTTTTTGCTTTATAACCTAAAGAACGAGCTCTGTCTAATCTTAATGGTTTGTCTACTTTTACTAAAGAATCATCTTTTCGCCATTCAATCATTCTTTCTCTGAGAACTTTTTCATCTGGGTTTTTCCATGCTTCTTTTATGAAGTGATAAGCTCCATAAGTTCCTTTTGCCATGAGATATTGATAGAAAAATGGTTTTTAAATTTAGCGTTTTGAGTAAAAAGGGTTATTTGAAAGAATAGATATTGGATAATATTGTCTTAGCATTTTACCTAATTTTGATTCTCTTGCTCTGTCTATTAAATCAATTGTAGGAATAGTATCTGTTAGAGATAATAAAGCAAGAGGTTTTTCTTGTTCATCTTTGCACAATTTTTCATATAAATAATACAGATTTTTAGAACCAGAAATTCTTTTGTAGGTTAACCTTTGTTTTTTAACCTCTCTGAAAATATCTTGGTTGTTTGCCCCCAATCTCCATAATCTCATAATGTTAACTGTCTTTTAACTTTAAATAGATATTGGTTAAGTCAGGATTTTGTGCAGAGTAAACCACTTGTTAATAGACAATGGAATTCTGATGACCTGATTTAATATTTAACATTTTGTGTAAAGTAAATCCTGAATCTTAACATGTTTTACAGATAATTCACTTGCTCCAAAGTCGCAAGTCATCATTAAAAATTAATTTATAGCAAAGAACGTTTTTAATTTGCCATATTTGCGCCTTTGCTAGATAGAAAAAGACAAGAGAATGGTAAAAAATTAATGTCTTTTTCTATAAGCGAAAAACTTGATGAAGTCAGTTTTGAGCTATTGATTCACGAGCTTGCGAGTGCAAATGTTAAGTTAGAAATTGACTTTATATTTTGGTTAATTTTATAAATGGATTAGTTCTTTAATTTTTAATGAGCCTGTAGCTCAGCCAGGTTAGAGCACTGCTCTGATAAGGCAGGGGTCCACAGTTCAAATCTGTGCAGGCTCATTTTATGATAGCACAGATTTTTCAAATCCACAGAAATAAATTTCTGTGCCACAAAATCAAGAACTATGCCTACGCATAGGTTAGATTAAAGATTTTGTTGGTGTGCAGGCTCATTTTATGATAGCACAGATTTTTCAAATCCACAGAAATAAATTTCTGTGCCACAAAATCAAGAACTATGCCTACGCATAGGTTAGATTAAAGATTTTGTTGGTGTGCAGGCTCATTTTATGATAGCACAGATTTTTCAAATCCACAGAAATAAATTTCTGTGCCACAAAATCAAGAACTATGCCTACGCATAGGTTAGATTAAAGATTTTGTTGGTGTGCAGGCTCATTTTATGATAGCACAGATTTTTCAAATCCACAGAAATAAATTTCTGTGCCACAAAATCAAGAACTATGCCTACGCATAGGTTAGATTAAAGATTTTGTTGGTGTGCAGGCTCATTTTATAATAGCACAGATTTGAAATTATTACTTCTTTTTTAATATATTAATTACAATTATCTTTTTAAATTGGACATTCTGTTTTGTTTCATGGATGAATTTAGACTTGATCAAAATGAAAAAGGCTATTTTGTTATTGATTCTTGTGGGAAGAAAGTAATACTTAAGAGAGAAGATGAAAAGATAGTTTTAGAAAATTTAAGTTATGATGAATTAATCAATTCAGTTATTGAAATGTATGAGTTATATAGAGAATTACCATTTAATTCTTTTGATGATAGGGAAATAAGGTATGGTGAAGGATGTCATAGAGTTATTAGGCTTTATCCTTCAAATAGAGTTTGGAAACAAAAAAAGATTAGAAATTTAATGAAATTATATGATGCTATTTCAGATGAAGCTGAAGAAAGAGGAAAAGAAGAATTAAGGAATGAAGAGCTTAAAAAAAAGCTTAGAGAAATCATGGAAATCGTTAGATAATTTAGATTTATTGTCAATATTAATTTTTATCTCGCTAAAAATTCAAGAATAAGCTTTCCTTTGGAGAATTTATGATCGTTTATTGGAAGGTTTATTGGAATTAATTTTGAGTAAACTTTATCTTTTCCTACAGCTTTAATTTCAACACTGTTTTCCAGTTGAGAGATTGAAACATCATTTAAAGATTCAACTCCAGGAACATCAATTTCATAGATTATTTTATTTGAAAGCCTTCTTACTTGAGTTGAAGGCTGGGTTCTTGGAAGTGTTAAAAGCTTCTGCATGTTTTTTTCTGAAAAGTTATTTCTTAATTTAGAAAGCTCTTTTTTTGTCATTTCTTCTTTTTGTTTGACATTTTGATTTTGATTGGCTCTGGAAGTATTTACGCTTATTCTTGGAGGTTCATTGCCAAATGATGAAATATTTATCCTTATTGAACCGGGGTTATTTAAAAAAGGATCATTGTTTTTATTTAATTGAGCATCTTTCATTAATCCTTTATTTAATTCTTTAAATTGCTTATCAAGACTTTTCATTAAAGAATTAAAAATAGCATTAAAACCAAAAGGAAGCTTTAATTCATCTTCTTCATCTTCAAATAAATCATTTTTTCCTAATATGCCCCAATCATTTTCATATTCTTTTTTGTTTTTTACCTGAAAGCCACAGCTAGGGCAAAAGTCAAAATCTTTATTAACTTTTTTACCACATCTTGAACATGTTTTTTTGCCAAACATAAACTTACAAAATATGCATCCATTTAAATACTTTTCTTAGGATAAATTATTTTAGAAAATATTTTTTTATGGATATGATTTCATGGACTTCTTCAATAATTGTTGGTTTTGCTTCTTTAAAAACAAGAAATTTTAATGCTCCTGAATTGCTGATTTTTTTTGTTTTTCTAATTTCTTTTATTTTATTAAGAAATGAAAATACCACTAAGAATCTTAATATTCCGCTAATAATAAATATTATAATGATGGGATGAATTAATGTTGTTTTTATTACTAAAATTAATAATGCTCCTAAGCCTGCTCCAAGAAAAATTCCAATACCTTCAAGCATATTATAATAAGAAACAGCTAAGCTTCTTTTTTCTTTTTTTACACTGTCATAAATAAAATTTGCAGATGCAAGATTAAAACCACTCCAAGCTATTCCACTCACCAGCTGGGGAATTAATATCAAATATAAAGGAGATTTATTTATTATCCATAAAAAAGGGATAGTTGAAATTAATATAGAAGTTAATACTAATATTTTATAATTCCCATAATTATCTGCAAATTTTCCCCATAATTCGATAAGTAACAATGAAAAAAATGATCCTGTTAAGAGAATTATCATATAAGTTACATAATTAAATCCTAACTCTCTAAGTAAATAAACTGCGATTAATGAAGCTGAAATAGATTGAGTAAATCCTATTAATGCCCTATATATTGTGAATCTTCCAAAGTTAGTTTTTGGAGATTTTAGGATAAATTCTGTAAATGAAAAATAACTATATTTTTTTATTTTTATTTTTGGTTCATATTGTTTTTTTAACAACCTCCATGAAATGAATCTGGATAAAAAAGCCATGAAAAATAAAATAATAAAACCAAAGATGATTAAATCCTGTTTTTTAAAATAATCCAGTAAAAAAGCCGATAAAATTATAAAAATAATAGATACGACTCCCGTTAAAAAATTTCTTTTTGCAAACCATCTTCCCCTGTATTTTTTATCTACAATATCGCCCATCCAGGAAAACCATGCGGGAGTAGAAATTCCAGTTAAAATGATATAAATTGAAAAAAGAAATAATAAAAGCAGAGGTAGCTGAGTTATTAATATTCCTTTATAAAAAAGAATTGCCAGTATTATAAAAGGAAGCCACATTAATGATTCAAAGAAAACAGCATTCATTACAATTTTTTTTCTTGGGTATTTTTCAATTAAACGGGAAGAGAACATTTGGCTTAATGGAGATAAGATGCCTTGTATGGATGTTAACAAAGCAACCATAGAGTTACTTGAGTTAATCGCAATTGCAAAAGGAGAAATATAAGAATCACCAAATGAGCTTTTTATTGAAGAAAAAATTCCTTCTTTTATTGAGTATCTTCTTGCTTTATGTTTTAGTTCTTTAAGTTTAGGAGTTCCAATTATTTCTTTGTTATATTTTTGATTTTTCACCATCTTTTATCAATTAAGTTGGTATTTTTGGTTAATAAATTCTTTTAAAATGAAAAAGCGGGGGGATATTGATGTTATTGATTGTATATAGATTAAATTGTAATAATTTTTTAAATAATGGATATAATTAATTCTGTTAGATTATTTATTAAACTTATAATTTTAACACAATCCTAAAATTCTAAGCATGACATGTTGGAACATTAATTCCATGCTTTTTTAAGTAATCCTGATGGTAATCTTCTGCAGGAAAGAATTTGAACTTTTTTGAATTTTGTATTTCTGTAACTATTTTTTCATTGTAGTTTTTTTGATGTTTTTTTAATGATTTCTGGATTTCTTTTTTTTGTTTTTCATTCAAATAAAAAATTGCTGAACGATATTGAGTTCCTATATCAAAATGCTGGCGGTTTTTTGTTGTTGGATTGTGGTTTGAAAAAAATAGGTTTAGTAAATCAGTATATTTTATCTTTTTTGGATCAAATTTTATTTCAATTGTTTCTGCATAACCAGTCAAGTTTGTGCAGACTTGTTCATAAGTAGGATTTGGAAAAAGTTTTTGGTTGCCTCCTATATATCCTGACTTTGTTGAAATTACTCCTGATGTTTTGGAGAATAATAATTGAGGACCCCAAAAACAGCCCATTGCAAAATATGCAGTTTCTAAAGATGTTTTATCTGTTTTATTTTGTTTTTTCATTTTTGTTATGTTTTATTGGCTTTATAGAAAAAGACATTAGTTTTTTACCATTTTTTGTCTTTTTCTATCTATCCAAAGCGTAACTATGGTAAATTAAAAACGTCCTTTGCTATAATTAAATTCGAATTATTTATTTTAGGTAAAATTTCTTATTGTCATAATTATTAAGTATACTAATAATAGTGAGAATAATGAGATAATTATTCCTATAATTGGAAGAACAATTTGTTTTTTATCTTTAGTTTTTGAGATTTTGTAAATGCTTGAGATTAAAAGAGGAATTGAAGATATCAAAAGTATAAATAAACCCAAAGCAGGAAAAGGATTTCCAGATGGAAGAATTCTATTCCCTAAAAATAAAAAAGCTATACTCGCTAAGTTTATTGTTAATAATGAATTAAAGATTAAAGCTGATTTTTTCATTTTCATAGTTGTCAATGAATATTAGTCCTTATAACTTTTATGTATAGATAATTCTGTTAATTGTATCATTTTCTTTTTAGAATTATTTATCTGGAAAATTCCAAAAATAAGTACTATAATTAAAGGAATTTACCATAATAATCCTTATAAATTATTATTTTATATGATTTTATGAAAGAAAAAACATTTAGAGTTCCTGATGTTAGAGAAGTTTTAGAATACAATCAAATAGAGATTCCTGAAAAAATTAGTGAAAGATTTATCTTGCAGCTTATTAATTCAGGAAAATTAAGATTTGTTAAAGATAACTATGAAAAGGCTGTTGAAGTTATTGAGAATTTAGATGATAACATTGCATTATTAGGAGAAAATTTTAGAATTTCAGGTGAAGAATCAAATTATGGAATTAAATCTTTAGAAAGATTAGTTAAAATTGATTCTCAAAAAGTTTTAGAAGAAGTTACAGGAGGAAGAGCAACAAAATTAACAAGACAAGTTGCTGAAGAATTTAGAATTTGGCCTTATACACTACTCAAATTATCTTTTAAAGATTCTGATCCTGAAAAACCTTATTTAGGATTTTATTGGATTGGATTTGACAGACATCCTAAAGCTAATACTTGGATAAGGTGTGCAACAAGTGCTGAAATGGAACAGATGAAAGAACAAGGAGATTTTTTTGGAAGAGTTATAGATTCAAAACCTTATGGGAGGAATTTAAGAGTAGAAGTTTCTTCAAGAACAGAAGAAGGAGCTGAATATAAATTTACTCTATCAAGACTTCCTATGAATAAAAGAGGAGATAAAAGGCAGTTTTCTGATTGGATAAATTTAAGCCATAATTCTTCTGATCCAGATGCTTCTTATAGAGGTGAAGAGCATGAAAAAAGAGTTAATCCCGTTGTATTTTGGAGTGCTTCAACAATTTTCGGATTTTATGAAGCTATGAAATTTGTTAAGCAGCATAAAGAATGGAGGCAGTTTAGGATTAATCCTTTCCCAATTCCGACAAATAAAGAGTCTATTGATTTTATTGATAATTTAAGATTAAGAAGCTTGATGTTAATTAAAAATGAAGGAAAACTTCATTTGGAAGTTTTGAATAAAACCACTATGGATGGATTTATCGGAGCAAGAACTTCTTTAAGAGGATATGATAATTGCTGGCATCATTGGGGTAAAAAGGATTTAAGTTATTTGTATACGCCATAGGATTTTTACAATCTATAAAGAAAGATATTAATAACTTACCAAAATACTATGTTTTTCTCTATCTATCAAAGGCACAAAAAGGTAGAGTATCAGTGTCCTTTAATCTAAAATAACTATGAATAATAGCTTAAGCTTTTATATTTTGATTAGATTATTTATTCAATTAAATTTCTATAAAAAATAAATGGCATATAATAATAAGAAACATAAAGAGCAGCATATAAGATGGAATTCTGAAATATTGACAGAGAATGTTTTTAATAGTGAATACGATAAAAGCAGTGCCAGATATCATTTTGTTATTATTGATACTAAATGGATAGGCCTTACTTTTGATTGTTTTTTAAGTGAAATAAAAAAGGATATTAGTGAATTGATTTTATTTAGAATATTTAATGGAACTTTTCCTAAGCCTTGGAATAAGTTGAGATACTTATTTGTTTCTTATGATTCTCCTGTTAGTCTTCAATTGCTTCAGCCTGATAAAATAGATATGCCTATTATTAGAGATAGGCGTCTTTATGAAAGAGAGGATATTCAAGGAATAGAAGATTATGTTAGAGGATTATATGGATAAGAGAATAAGCTGAGAATAAGTTAACTTTTTATATTCATTCTAAATAGATATTTTATGGCAAAGAAAAAGTTTTATGTTACAACTGCAATAGATTATGTTAATGCACGTCCTCATTCGGGGCATGCATTTGAGAAAACCTTAGCTGATGCTATGGCAAGGTATAAGAGATTAAAGGGTTATGACGTGTTTTTTCTTACTGGTGTTGATGAAAATGCACAAAAAAATGTTGAAGCAGCTAAAAAACTTAATATACCTACTAAGCAATTTGTAGATAGAAATACAGCATTTTTTATTGAATTATGCAAAAAACTTAATCTTTCACATAATGATTTTATTAGGACAAGTGCAAAAGAACATTCAATTGTTGTTACTAAGATAGTTCAGAAGATGATTAAAAATAAAGACATATACAAAGGAGTCTATAAAGGATTATATTGTGTCGGTTGTGAATCATATTATACTGAAAAAGATTTGATAGATGGAAAATGTCCAGAGCACAATAAAGAACCAGAATTAAGAGAAGAAGAAGCTTATTTTTTTAAGCTTTCAAAGTATCAGAAAGAACTTGAAAAATTAATACCTAAATATGTTATTCCAAAAGAAAGAGCAAATGAAGTTTTAACTAGAGTTAATGAAGGATTAACCGATATATGCATCAGTAGGAAAAACGTAGATTGGGGAATTCCTTTTCTAAATGATAAAGAGTATAAAATTTGGGTATGGATTGATGCATTAATAAATTATATTTCAGGATTAAAAACTAAAGAGAAAAAATATTGGCCAGCTCAAGTTCATGTAATTGGAAAAGGGATAAATTGGTTTCATTCAGTAATTTGGCCTTCTTTGTTATTATCAGCAAAGTATAAACTTCCAGATAAACTTCTTGTGCATGGATATTTGAATATAAGAGGGAAGAAAATGTCTAAATCAACTGGAAATATAATTGATCCTCTTGAACTATTAGAGAAATATCCTTCAGATGTTGTAAGGTATTCTTTATTGAAATGTTCTATATTTGATGATTCTGATTACTCTGAAGAAATTCTTATTGAAAGAAATAACAATGAATTAGCTGATAAATTCGGAAATTTAATTTCCAGAGTTTCTTCTTTAATTGAAAAAAATGGAATGCAAAAAACAGAGAATAAGCTGTTAAAGAAATTAAAAATCAAAGATATTGAAAAGCATTTTGAAAATTATCAGTTTGACAAAGCTTTATCTGAAATATTTACTTTTATTGATGTTTGTAATGGCTATGTTCAGGAAAAAGAATTGTGGAAAACAGGAGATAAAAAAGCTCTTTATGAATTAGCAGATAGTATTAAGGCAATTTCAATTTTATTATGGCCGTTTATTCCTGAATCAACTGAGAAAATTGCAAAGCAATTTTCATTTAAAATTGGAGATGATTCATTTAAAGAAATAAAAAAACCGTTAAAAGTTTCTAATATTAAAAAAGGCGAAATTTTGTTTAAGAAGATTGAAGTTAAGGATGTGAATAAAGTAGAAGCAAAAGCGAGTCAAGAAAAGATTAATAAATCTGAAAAAATTGAAGGAGTTATGACAATGAGTGAAATTGAATTTTCAGAATGGAGTAAGATTGATTTGAGAGTTGCTAAAGTTCTTGAAGTTGAAGATATTCCAGGAGCTGATAAATTGTACAAATTAACATTAGATGTTGGCAAAGAAATTGGAAAAAGAGTAATTTGTGCAGGCATAAAAGAATTTTATTCAAAGAAAGAGTTGAAAGGAAAGAAAATTATATTTTTTGTTAATTTAAAGCCAAGAATGATGAAGGGAATTGAAAGCCAAGGAATGCTTTTAGCTGCTGTAAATGAAGATGAAAGCAAAGTAATTCTTTTATCACCTGAAAAAGATATTGAAGTTGGAAGCAGGATAAGATAGAAAGTTTTTTAAATAGATGCGAATCTCATAATAAAATGATTCATAATTATACAAATGAAGATTTAGCAAGAGAATATTTTTCTATAGCTACTCAAGTAGTTGATAATAGCGGAGGGATAAGTCGTTGCAGAAAAGTATCTGAAAGAATAAAGGATTGTTCTTATGAACTCAGAGGGCATTTATCTAGGCAGGGAGATTTACAATCTCTTAAAGAATTTGGAAGTGAGACAAAACATATTTTAGAATTAATTTTAACAAAGGGTGAAAAAGCCAGAGATATTTTTTATGAAGAAGAAATAAGAAAATATCCTTCAAGGACAGAGGGAGCATACAGATTATCTGGAGGCTGGAAACAAATGTCTGATGGTGATGAGAGTGATAATCCATCATTGCAAGATGGTGTAAGGATATTAGAAGATGGATAAGTTTTAATGATTATATTCTTTTTAGGATAATTATATTTATATATACCCTTTTTGTAAAAATTATATGATTAATAATAGTAAACCAACAGGACTTTATGATCCTACTTTAGAAGAAATAAAGAAAATGGGAAGAGAAGAAGAGAAACTTTATATTTATCCGGATGAATTAATTGTTTATTGTGAGTTTAATGTTTTAGGAGC
>Ga0209542_10003307_pt1 | contig 34666 bp, 44 predicted proteins | sample RifCSPhighO2_01_FD_184028 | JGI IMG/M metagenome (GOLD analysis project Ga0209542, IMG submission 184028) | Soil microbial communities from Rifle, Colorado - Rifle CSP2_plank highO2_0.1 (SPAdes) (version 2) | ecosystem: Environmental > Terrestrial > Deep subsurface > Rock core/Sediment ...
GAACTACAAAACACCGAGAGAAGCATTCGCACAAGAGTTCCAAAAACAAAAAAGACCACTTGTCCGTGGTATGATTACAAAAAAATTATTGGTTAATTGAGTGTTCGGATTGGGGGCTCCGGGTAGGGTGCATAATCTTTTACAATTGTATCATGATTCATATTTTAGTCAAGTCTACTTCAGATACGCCAGTGTTTACCACCTAAGATGCTAGCTTCATTTGTTCTTTATGTTTAAATATGTATACTTCTGGGTTGTTGTACATTGCTTACCTTAACCAAAATCCAGACCTATCAAGCACTATGTTAAATACTGTTCAAAAAGAAACATCTCAAACCAAAACACACAAGTCAAATTTAGTAGGGATGAATGTCAGAAAATCCTTGCCTGAAGAGCCTAACTCTGAATTTGAAATTCGTCGGGCCGCCGCGGTTTTGGTAGTGTTGCCCCGTTGGCGTACTGTTTCCACCATCCCCACAAACGACCATCCTGGATGTATTGGATAAGGTCAAGCGGAGAACAAAGCGGAGCGTTCCAATGGAACGCTCCGCCCTTTTTATTGCCAAGCGAGCGAAAAGAGAGAAAAAGTATCCTCTTTTTCTCTCCCGAACGAGCGACGGCAACAAAGGGTTTAATATCCGGATTCGCGAAGCGAATACCTTTTGGGTCCAGGGCTTGCCCTGGGGTATAATACCCTTTATTTATATTTCGTTAGAAAATTCTTAGTTCGTAAGTGAGCTCTCCACTAACGCTTTCACGTGCGTCCCGTCCGCTTTTCCTTTGAGGTCTTTCATCACCGCCGCCATCAGTTGCCCCGATTTGCTTTTGTCAGTAATCCCCAGTTCTTGTTTTTTAGCATCCACCACTTTTTTGATTTCTTCAGCTGGCATTTGCGCTGGCACATACGTTTCAAGTATTTTTAATTCTGCAGTCTCTGAATGCACCAAGTCTTGTCGTCCTCCTTTCTCAAATTGCTCAATAGAATCTTTGCGTTGCTTAACAGCGCGCTTAATAACAGCAAGCGCTTCATCATCACCGAGCTCGCCGTCTGGTTTTCTGCCTTTTGCAACCAGTTCGTTGGTAAATGCTGCCACGAGCCCTCGCACCACCGTAAGTCGGACGGTATCCTTTGCTTTCATTGCATCTTTTATTTGGCCCGAAATATCTTTGTGTATAGACATATAATTTTGATTATGACTAAATTCTACCTTAGCGAGTTGTGTTTCTCAAGCCCGTTAGAAGTCCATTACAGGCTAAGGATGGTGATGAGGAGAGTTTTTCTCTGATTCGTACATATATTCCGCGGCGTGGTGACTGAAACAGACTTCTAACGGGGCAAGCATGTTATAATTTCCTTATGTCCACCAGCACGCTTATCATTGTGGCGGTACTCATTGTCGTGGCCAACGTAGCGGCATTTTATATTTTTTCGCGCCGCAACGCTCCAAAATCGGATGAGACTGCCCTCAAACTTCTTCTTGCGCAAATGAACGAGCTTTCGCGTACGGTAGATGCAAAAATGGGAGAAACCACGAAGGAAGTCTCTGGCGCGCTGCGGCATCAGTTCGGCGAATCTGCGAAGCTTATTAAAGAGGTAACTGAAGGCCTCACTAAATTGGACGAGACGAATCGTCAAGTGGTTTCGTTTGCCGATCAGCTGCAGAGTTTGCAGGACATGCTCAAAAACCCTAAACAGCGCGGGGTGCTTGGCGAATACTATCTGGAAACGCTCCTGAAAAATGTATTGCCCGCAGGCTCGTATCAAATGCAGTACGCTTTTAAAGACGGAAATATCGTTGACGCCGTAGTATTTGTAAAGGAGAAGATAATCCCTGTAGATTCCAAGTTCTCGTTGGAAAATTACAACCGTATTACGGAAGCTCGCGAACCCGCCGAGCGAGAGCGATTAGAAAAAATGTTTTTGAGTGACTTAAAAAACCGTATCGTGGAGACGGCCAAGTATATCAGGCCGGAAGAGGGGACTACCGATTTTGCCTTTATGTTTATTCCTCACGAGGCGATTTATTACGATTTGTTGGTCAATAAAGTTGGCGCGGTGACTGCCGATTCAGAAAATTTAGTACAGCGTGCGGCTGGGAAGTATCATGTGATTATTGTTTCGCCAACTTCTTTTTTGGCCTATCTTCAGACGGTTCTTCAGGGACTTAAAGCGTTGCAAATTGAGGAGAAGGCTAAGGAGCTGGGGGCTTCAGTTGGGAAAATGCTCAAACACTTTGAATCATATGGTGAATATCACAATAAATTAGGGAATACGCTTACAACCGCCGTGAATCACTACAATACAAGCGGTAAAGCATTTGGACAGTTGCGTAAGGATGTGCAAAGCATAGCCGGGGTGACTTTTGAGCACGAAGGGAAATTCCTTGAGAAGCCAGCGATTGAGGAGTAGCATCACCCCCCCCCCCCCCCCCCTTGCCTTCAGAAATTTTTTATGTAAAATAGACTTTCTGCATATTTATGTCAGCGGCAGTAACAAAAACAGTAAAAAAGACCACAAAAACGGCGCCAAAGGAGGCGCCGACGGTAGCTGTTGCCAAGACTTCCAGTACGGAGTTTGCTGTAATTGCTACAGGTGGTAAACAGTATGTGGTATCACCCGGCACAGTAGTTAAGATTGAGAAGATTTCTGACGAGCACAAGGAAGGGGACACCATCACTTTTGACAAGATTCTTATTGTGGATAACGGTTCCGAGACTACCATCGGAGACCCCTATATTTTAGGCGCGAAAGTTACCGCCAAACTTGAAAAAATTGGCCGTAATCAAAAGGTAGAAACTATTAAATATAAGCAGAAAAGCCGGTATTTCATCCGCCGCGGTCACCGCCAGCCGTATTTTTTGATAAAAATAGAATCAATAAAATAAAACTCCTTCGCTTTCGGAGATGTTTTTTCAGTTTTGCAGACATTATTCTCCAATATACTCAAATCGTAACATTTTCTTACCCTCAACTTCGACAGATTCCATAAATATTTTCAAAGGCCTGACCCAAAGATTGGCAGTTTTGTTTTCATATAAGGCCTTATACACTACTAGATCTTCTAGAGTTTCAGTGTGCTTGGCAACACCAATTACTTGATATTCTTTCCCTTTATAATGCCTATATTTTCCTAATTTGAGTATATTATTCAGCATGGTATTTCTTTATTTTGCTGGTGCACGATTACTTAAAGCGTTTTTGATGGTGTCTGGGTCGCTGTATTGAAGCTCGGTACCCGTGGAAAGACCTCGGCCAAGTAAACTGATTTTAATTCCATGCTCTTTAACTAACGGGGCAAGCGAATGAGTGAGAAAATTGCCTGTATGTTCTCCTTCAGGATTGAGGTCAAGGGCCAGTATAATTTCTTTGAGTCCTTTGCCCGTGGCCTCTTTCACTCTGCTTGAAAGTTTTTTCAGACGAATGCGCTCCTCGGGCTTGGTTTCAAGAATGGGAACGGTGCCCCCGAGGACAAAATAGTAGCCACGATATCCGCTACTTTTTTCAACTGATTCCACATCAACATCATGGGCGACAACCATTAACAGGCTTGTGTCGCGGTGTGTGTCAGCGCATAGCATACAGTGTGTCGTTTTTGTATTACCGCTGCTGAAGAGTCGGTAGCATGATATGCAGGCGCCAACCGTCTTCTTTGCTTTCGCAAGCGCCTCTGTGAATTCTTTCAGTGTGTCTGCATTACGGGTGAGCAGATAATACGCGAAGCGACGAGCTTGTCGTGGCCCTACACCGGGAAAATGCGCGAATTCTTCAATAAGTTTAGTGATAGGATCCATTGTGATTACATGCTTTCACCTTGGGCAGGATGAAAATCTTTGAAGTCACTCTTTTCAATACTCAAAAAAGTAGCCTTCTTTTCATCAAAATAAAGTTCAATTTTTCCGGTTGGGCCGTTGCGGTGTTTTTCCACAAGAATTTCAGCAATGTTCGGTTTATCAGAATCTTCTTTATATTTATCCTCGCGGTGTATAAACATCACGACGTCGGCATCCTGTTCAATGGATCCGGAATCGCGCAGGTCGGAGAGGCGAGGTTTGCCACCGCGGGCCTCCACGGCACGTGACAGCTGGGAAAGGGCGAGCACGGGCACTTCAAGCTCGCGAGCCAGCTGTTTTAGTGAGCGCGAGATCTCGGTTACTTGTTGATAGAAAGAGTCATTGGAGTTCTTCATTCCGGAAAGCATGAGCTGGAGATAGTCTACGACGATAAGACCGAGGTTTTTCTCACGTTTAAGTTTACGCGCGACCGAACGCATTTTTATAATAGATTGTGTTGGTTGATCGTCAATAAAAATAGGGGCTTTTGCCAGAACATCCAGCGCGTCTCTAATCCGGTCAAAGTCAACGCCAGAAGATATTCGTCCGGTACGTAGCGCCCAGGAATTGACGTTAGATTGTGTCGCAAGCATACGGTCAACCAGTTGTTGGGCGCTCATTTCAAGCGAGAATATTCCAACTGAAACATTGTGGTTAATCGCCGTTTGGCGTGCGATATCAAGCGCTAAAGAGGTTTTACCCATTGAGGGTCTCGCGGCAAGTATGACGAGGTCTGATTTTTGCAATCCAGCAAGCAGGTTGTCCAACTCTTTGAAGCCCGTGGGGACGCCGCGTAATTCATCTTTGGATTTATGCAACCGGTCAAGCCTCTCCCATGCGTCGCCCAATATTTCTTTGAGCTCCACGAAGCGGTGTGTGCCGGAGACATTAGTGACTTCAAAGAGTTTTTTTTCCGCGCTGTCCAAGAGGTGTTCTACCTCGCTTTCTTCATCAAAACCCAAGCCTCGTATGTGCTCCGACGCTTCAATAAGCTGGCGCATGAGCGCCTTTTTATAAATGATTTCAGCGTAGTGTTTTGCATTTGCTGAAGAGGGGACAGAGCCAGCCAGCTCTGCTACATAACTTGCGCCGCCAACTCTCTCCAACAGGTTTTTTTCTCCTAAGCGAGACGTTAACGATAACAGATCAATGGGAGAAGCTTTTGCAAACAGTTCAAGTATGGTGGCATAAATCAGACGGTGCTTTTCACTGTAGAATGCTTGGGGAGTAATGATATCTATAATGTCATTTAACGCATCCTGACGTAAGAGAATAGAACCCAAGAGGGCTTGTTCCGCTTCAATATTTTGGGGAGGTACTTTGGAGAAATCAATAGAAGACTTTGCCATACGCGGAATTGTACCACGCTCTGGCAAGCTGAAAACATTAGCAAATGCCTATAACCTGTTGCCAAGCTGTTAATATTCGCTCGGATTCAATTTTCAAAAACACGCATAAATCGCCCCAGCGGGCAGAGGAGCTGGTTGACACACTATATTATAGTGTGCTATATTGTTTCTTAGATTGATCGGGAACATAGAATGTTTCTAGGACCCAATTGAAATAAACAAAAGGCGTAAGCCCGCATCAAGAAAGGAGGCGGTTTTGAAAGAAACAATTGGCTTAGTGTCAGGACTAATTGTGATATTAAGCATTATTCCGTATTCAGTGCGGACGTACCAGTGTAAAATTCGTCCGAATCTTGTCAGCTGGAGCATTTGGGCCGTGCTCGGCTTCGCTCTCTTGCTTAGCTACCGAAGTTCCGGTGCAACAAGCAATGTGTGGCCTGCAGTGTTTGGGTTCACAAATCCCCTACTTATTGCCATTCTTGCATACTGGCGAGGGGAGCGGAAAAAGCCAAATGCGCTGGAACTCCTGTGCGTTTGTATTGGAGCAGTATCAATCATACTTTGGTGGTTTGTGAGAAACGATAAATATCTATCACAATACGCCTTGTATATCGCGCTCATTGCTGACGCATGCGCGGCAATTCCAACTATTGTATTTGTTTGGAAGACGCCACATGGCGACAGGCCGTTTGCGTGGGTTCTGTTCGCGATAGGATATGGACTGGTGCTTTTTGCCATTGAAGAACACACGTTTGTAAATTACATCCTGCCGACCTATATGACCCTTGGTAGCGCGTTTGTCGCCTTTCCTCTCATACTACACCGTTTGCGCAACAAAGTTCCGCTATCGCAGTGGGTGTGAGCCATTTCAAAAGTTCCGTGAGAAATCGCGGGGCTTTTCTTTTGGTTAAATTTTGGTAAGCCGCGCGCCAGCAGGGGAGTCCTCAAGGGTAAATCCGGCAGAATTTATTTTATCCCGTAGCGTGTCGGCTTTTGCAAAATCCTTGCTGGCGCGAGCTTTTTCACGCTCCTCTACGAGAGTTCGTATTTCTTGCGGGGCTTGTTCTATTGAAACGGTTTGTTTTCTGCTTTCCTCCATAAAATTTTGCGATTCTGCAAGATCAAGGCCTAAAATTCGGTCAAAATCAAGCAAGGTTGCTTTTTTATCGGCTTTTGAGACGGAATCATCTTTCAAGAGATCCCAGAGTAACGCGACAGCCTGTGACGTATTTATATCATCATTGATTGCCGTAATAAAAGATTTCTGATAGCGCGGGCTGACTGCCCCTTTCTTTACGCCAAGTTCTTCAACAAACACGCGCTGTAATTTAAAAAACGCCCGATGCGCGGCTTCCAAAGCTTGCCATGTGAAGTTCACTTGCGTTTTATAGTGGCTCGTTAAGAGCCAGTATCGGTAGGCAAGGGGAGGGATGTTTCGTTCCTCTATATGTTTGAGGAGAATGGTGTTGCCGAGCGATTTTGAAATCTTTTTACCGTCTATCATCAGGTGCGCGACGTGTAACCAATACTTGGCGAAAACCGGACCAAAGGCCGCTTCCGATTGTGCAATCTCGTTGTTGTGGTGAACCGGGATATGATCTACGCCCCCGGTATGAATGTCAAAATGATGTCCAAGATATTTGGAAGACATTGCAGAGCACTCAATATGCCAGCCGGGGAAACCTTTCCCCCACGGGCTTTCCCATTCCTGCTGGCGCTTGTCTTCTGGTTTTGAGAATTTCCAAAGTGCAAAATCAGTAGGATGTTTTTTCTCGGGGTTTATAGGTACACGCTTGCCTTCTTCTAGCCCCACGAGGTTGATGTTGCCCAGAGCACCATACGACTTGAACAGAACGGTATCAAAATAGATACCGTCAGCAGTTAGATACGTATACCCTTTTTCTTCAAGAGTTCTGATCAAGGCTACCTGTTCTAAAATGTGTTCGGTGGCTCTCGGAAAGATTGTTCCTTCCGTATCAATATTTAACTTTCGGAGATTTTCCAGAAAATCGTCTGTGTAAAATGTAATAACTTCTGCGGCAGTCTTTCCCTCTCTCTTCGCCCCTTCTTCTATTTTGTCTTCGCCTTGGTCTTCGTCGCCGGTGAGATGTCCCACATCAGTAATATTAATAACCTGGGTGAGCGTAAAACCGTGATAGCGAAACATCCGCTTGAGCAGGTCGGCAAATACATACGGACGCGCGTGGCCGATGTGGGTATATCCATAGACGGTAGGCCCGCAGTGGTACATGCCGACCCGACCTGCTTTGAGAGGACGAAAAGGCTCTTTGCGCCCGGTAAGCGTATTATAGAAAAAAATCCCCGTATCAGGCACTCGTGGCGCAGATGTCTTGAATATCTTTAAAAATCCTAGAGCCATTTTTTAGCTTTGGAGTAGGAATACAAAAGCGCCGCCAAGAGTCCCATGAAAAATAGAATGATCCAGAAGTCACCGGGGACTCCCACAATCGGACGCGAGACGGTGTCAATTTGCAAAAGGCCGGTCAGAATAGCCACGGGCAGCGCGATAGAAGCAATGACAGCCAACTGTTTCATGGTTTCATTTTGTTTAGTGGAGACGAGCGTGTTGTTCGTCTCTCGTAGTTCACGGACGAGATCGCTACAATGCAGTATCTCATTTTTCACCCGATAACTCTCATTTTTCAGCGCGCGCATTGGATAGGTAAAATCTGATCCGAAAAGCTTGATGGTCGCTATTTCAAGAGAATCAAGCACTTGTCCGTGGGGGCGCAGGGTGCCTTTGATATCCAAAATATCCTTACTGATTTTTGAAATATCTCCCACCATTGCGGTTTCTCTGCCTGAAAAAATGTTAGTCTCAATCGCCGAGAGACGCCCCTTGATGCCATCAAGCTCGTCCACCATACCTTTATAGATATGTTTAATCATGTGATAGAAAATGAAGCACGCATGTTCTCCCATGTCGCTACGGTCCAAAATAGCATTTACCTCAAATATTTTTGAAAATTCATGCAGAGGATCAACTGTATCGTAGTGAGTTGTAATAATGAAATTTTTTCCGATGACGAAGTCAATCTCCTGATTCGCGGAATCCGCGCTGTGCGAATGTCGAATAGCGGGGAAGTGGAGAACGAGATAGATGTAGTCGCGGTATAAATCAACCTTCGGTTTAAGTGTTGGGGCGAGCAATTCTTGCGCGAGGAGTCTATTGAGACCCCGCGCCGTGGTTATGGCTTTTATCTCTTCGTAGGTCGGAGATTCAATGTCAATCCACTCCACATCTCGATAGGTGAATTTATTTACCATACTGATAGTATAGCGCAAATTTTTCTGTGTGGAAGTGATATTTGACCAGGTTGTTCCTATTTGTGATAATGAAGGCTTCGTTACCGTATGCAGTCTCAATCTCGTTCAAAATTCGTTGTCGCTGTCGTCGCGCTTACACTTCTGGGCGCGGTTTTTTGGGGCGGTTATCAGTATGGGATTAAAAAAGCTCCTGACGTATATAAAACGATTGGAGTTCTCAATCAAGAATCTGACAAACCAGACGGGGTTGATTTTTCTGCATTTTGGAGAGCATGGAATGTTATTAATGAGAAATATGTGCCGACGCACGCGGCTACTTCTACCATCCAGCAGGTTGTTACCGACCAAGATAAGGTATGGGGTTCTATTGCAGGACTCACCGCATCGCTAGGGGATCCATACACCGTATTTTTCCCGCCCGAAGAAAACAAAATGTTCGCGAGCGAGATTTCAGGAACTTTTGAAGGAGTCGGGATGGAAATTGGGGTGAAGGATTCTATGGTGACGGTAGTCGCACCTCTTAAAGGCACTCCTGCCGAACGAGCGGGCGTCCGCTCCGGGGATAAGATCTTAAAAATTGATGATGCACCGACTGATGGCATGAGCACGGACGCGGCGGTGCGAAAAATTCGCGGAAAAGGCGGTACGGTAGTTCGTCTTACGTTGTTGCGTGAAGGAAAGTCTGAGCCCTTTGAAATAAGCATAACGCGTGCAACCATTAATGTCCCCGTGATAGATACCCAAGTAAGACTTTCCGATGGCACCACGTCTGCTGATAAGACCATGGGGTTGCGTGGCGACGGGGTATTTGTCATCAAGCTCTACAGCTTCACCGCGCAGTCGCCTGATCTTTTCCGTGGGGCGCTTCGCGAATTTGTGTTGTCAGGTTCAAATAAATTAATACTTGATTTGCGCTCTAATCCGGGAGGGTATTTGGAAGCTGCCGTAGATATGGCAAGCTGGTTTTTGCCGGCAGGGAAGGTGGTAGTAAAAGAATCCTATGCCAAAGACAGTGATGATAAAATTTACCGCAGTCGTGGGTACGATATTTTCAATGAAAACCTGCGCATGGTGATTTTAGTCAATGGTGGTTCAGCTTCAGCGTCTGAAATTTTGACGGGGGCGCTTAGCGAGTATGATATTGCTAACATAGTTGGTACCAAGACTTTCGGGAAAGGCTCTGTTCAGGAATTAGTTCCTGTGACGGCAGAAACGTCGCTTAAAGTTACGGTTGCGCGCTGGCTGACGCCGTCTGGGAAAAGTATTTCGCAGGAAGGGTTGACCCCTGACTTTATGGTGGAACTCACACCTGATGATTTAGCCAAAAAGCGTGATCCGCAAATGGACAAAGCGGTGCAACTACTCTTAGCACCGTAAGAGTTGCCTGTAAGAGAAGAATCGTGTAGTATGCCCCGTATCTAAAGCTTATTCGCTCGCGAGCGACGCGAACAAAACTTATTTTATCTTATGAAAATTATTCTTACGCAGGACGTAAAAGGGCTTGGCAAGAGATTTGACGTGAAGAACGTCTCTGACGGATATGCTATAAACATGCTTATTCCGCGTAAAATGGTGCGAGAAGCCACTGCCGGTGCACTTAAGCAGGTTGAGACTCAGAAGGCACGACAAGAGGCTGATCGGAAGATTCAGGAAAATATCTTATTGAAAAATATCTCCGATCTTGAAGGAAAAGTTATTCACATTTCGGCTAAGGCTAGCGACAAAGGGCACCTCTTTGCTTCTATTCACAAAGAAGACATTGTCCACCGACTCAAAGAAGAGTTGCGTCTTGATGTACATCCCGACTTTCTTGAACTTCCAGAGCACATCAAAACAGTAGGGGAACATGCACTCACCGTTTCTCTGCAGGATAAAAAAGTAAAGTTTACGCTTTCGGTAGAAGCAGAAAAGTAAAAGTCGCTCGGAATCAATTTACAAGAACACGGATAAACCCCACCAGCGTGGGGTTTTCCTATGCTCAGCTCGCTGTCGTCAAGAGCCCTCTCCGCCAGCTGGCGGATCGGGTCGTTGACGAACCAGCCAGCTCGCCTGCGTAATGTTCTTGAAAATTATTCCTCGCTCTGAAGTCAAGTATTTCAAATCTATTTTCGCTGTGATATGGTAGGGAGTAGAAAGGAGGGTGAAATGAAACCGCAAATAAATCGGAGAGGCTTTTATTTAGACACTACGTTTGCAATTTTCTTTATCAGACTTTTGCCGTTGAATCCTTCTTTTCGCCTACGAGAATACTTTACTACTCCTTCCGCAAGAGCAAAAAGGGTATGATCTTTACCAATACCGACATTTTTACCTGGCATAATACGTGTCCCACGCTGTCGGACGATAATGGCGCCAGGTCGTGCTTTTTCACCAGCATAAAGCTTAATGCCTAGATATTGCGCATTTGAATCGGTAAGGTTTTTAGCTGTTCCGCCGGCTTTTGTATGTGCCATGTGATTATGCTACCTTAGAAACCATGAGTATATCGGATAACAGAGAATTTATCAAGAGGCTCGCCGTTACGCACGAAAAAGACTTCTTTGTGCTAATAGTTATGATACTTGTGTCGCTCGGTTCATTCGCGCTAGGTAGGCTTTCAGCACTTGAAAGTGCCCCCACACAAACAATCCAAGAAAAAGCCATCGTACACGAAGCGATTTCTGCTAATATCCAATCAGGCATGTTCGTCGCTTCAAAGACCGGCACTAAGTATTATTTCCCATGGTGTGGCGTAGCCCGAAATATTAAAGACGGGAGTAAGGTGTGGTTCGTATCGGTAGAAGAAGCAAAATCGGCTGGATATACGCCCGGCAATTGCAAAGGGCTTAATTAAAAAAGGCCGTCCGAGGGATAGCAGGACGACCTTCCGGTATTGTTCTTGGCCGAACATGGTTTGCGAAGAATATCTTCTCCGAATGTTCTTACCTCCTTGTAGAACGAAGAACATCTAACCGGTTTAATGATAGCCTACCAAACTGCACAGAATTCAACAATGGGCTATACTGATATGTAATGATTGTCGTTGATATGGAATCTAGCGGAGTAGAGCCCCACAAGTACAGCTTACTTTCTGTGGGTGCCGTGGATTTTACTAATCCCGAGAATACGTTTTATGGAGAATGCAGGGTGTGGGATGGCGCGCATGTAGATACTGATGCTTTAGCCGTCAACGGTTTTAGTAAAGAGCAGATTATTGATCCAAAGAAACAAAGTGAAGGTGAATTGGTCAGCGCGTTCTTGCAGTGGGCAGAGGGGTGTCCTGAAAAAACAATAGCCGGACAGAATCCATCTTTAGACCGTGATTTTTTACGTGCAGCAGCTCTACGCCAGCATATAAACTGGCCTTTTGCATTTCGGGTCATAGATCTTCACTCAATAGCGTATTTTCATCACATACGTAGGGGAATCAAACCACCGCAAAAGTCCTGTCATTCGGCACTAAATCTCGATAGTATCCTTGTGTATTGCGGACTTCCAAAGGAACCAAGACCTCACAACGGTCTGCGTGGCGCTCAATATGAAGCGGAGGCTTTTGCGCGCCTTTTTTACGATAAAGGATTACTTTCGCAATTTGAAATGTATACAATCCCATGGGTTCTGTGAGATTTGGTTTTTTGAGCAACTCTAGTTAGAATAGTTTTATCCCGGGGTATAGTATAAAAGCAGTATACACGCACTTGCCCTAGAAACTTTTGGTCATATGACGGGGTGTAGTATAACGGCAGTATCTGCCCACTTGCCCTAATAAATTTTCATAATAACGGGACGTAGTATAGTGGTAGTATACGCCCATGGGGTGGGTGAGGTCCGAGTCCGATTCTCGGCGTCCCGAGAAAATTTGACAGGGTGAAGGGTGGGTAAGGTCGGAGCTCGATTCTCCGCACCCCGACCAAAAGTTTAAAGGGTGAACGATGCTTTCGTCCGTAGCATCAACAATCAAAAATGTTGTCGCGTCAGAGCGCTCTAGTGAGGACAGCGAGCTTGGGCATGTCGTTCGCAGAGACAGACAGGGAAGGCCGTCAGTCTATGAGAAAGATTTAGGTAAAGGAGAGGAACTCCTGACTCACATTTTCTGGGCGGAATAATTACATACCATAGCATATGTGCAACAAAAACCGCGTTCTGTACGACGCGGTTTTTGTTTTTCCGTTTTTCCTCTTTATACATTCCCTCGTTTTCCCAGTCCATTTATAATTATGCTATAGCATAATTATAAATGGATGATATAATACGCGAAGCGGATTTCCCCGCGGCTCTGCCGCGCGGTTCCGCTAAGGAAAGTTTGGAAACCGTTGGTTTCCAAGATTATTATGCGGCGAAGCCTCGGGTCATACCTCGGGGCCCTGCCCCGAGGTAATTGATTAGAAAAGATTTCCTCGCAGCTCTGCTGCGGGGTAGTTGATTCTAGATGGAAGCCGAAAAAAAATGGGTAAAGTAGGCAGGTGCTGATTTTCAGTTGGGTTTTTGATACAAAGGCATTCATTTTTGGGACAATAATACTCAAAAATGAGCAACTCATGACTCCAATATAACCTTATTCTAAGGGTTATTTTTAGTGTTGACCGAACTGGGGGTTTGTTTTGAAGTATTGACAACAGGTTCGTCTTATGCTACAATGGCATTTGTCAGAGTTTTAGCTCTGGCGTTTTATTGTCTAGCGAGTGAGGGGAATAAAAAAGTAAACTCTTTTATTCCCGAACGAGCGACGACAACAAAGGGGTGAAATGCCCTTTATTTTCTAGCCGTAAATGAGGAGGACTGACGTCTATCCTCATAGAGGCAGGAAAATAATCGGAACAACTGTTTATTCAGTTACATTGAAAATTTATGACGTTTATTGGAGTCGCAACAAGTTTTCTGATGCTCTCGTACGGTCTTTCTGGACAGGGTACGAGTTCTCTACAAACCACAACGATTCCCATGGCGCCCGTAGCCGATCGTAGCACTGAGGCTACAACTCGGTTTGTGGATCAAAATAAGCGTGAAGCTATGGCAAAATATCTGAAAGAATATTTTTCTGACACGCCTATTCTTGCCGACATTGCTTTCTGTGAGTCTACCTATCGCCAACTTGGTATGAATGGGGAAGTGCTCAGAGGTAATAAAGATTCTGACGACATTGGGGTAATGCAAATTAATTTGCGTTATCACGGAAAGCAAGCCGAAGAGCTCGGATTGGACTTACAGGGGCTTGAGGGTAATCTTGCGTACGCTAAGTATCTTTACCAAAAGCAAGGAGTGGAACCTTGGCGTTCATCAGAAAAGTGCTGGAACCAAAGGAATGCGAGTAAAAGCTAGAAAACTTTCTTAAAAGGCCCCGAAAGGGGCCTTTTAAGTTTATCTAATTTTTGGGTATCAAGGGTAGGTAAGGGGAGGAGTTCAGGCTCTTTTCCTAAGGTAGAGTATGTCGCACAATATATCTTTTACGCGTGTATGTTGTGCGACTTATATAGATAGAGCACAGAGAAAACAGTCTAAGTTGTGCCTTAAGCTTTACTTTAAGCAAGTGCTAATGGTTTACGAGACTTGCAAAACCCTTTAAATGAATTCCACGAGAGCAATCTTTGCCCAGTTAGTAGTCTCTTCTTCTTGTTCTCAACCAGATTATCCAGCATCTCTTGCGTGATATCTTCATTCATTTGTAAGAAGATTACAGGATACTCACGCATATACGTTGCCTGATATTTGTCTAATTTGATATTTAAGCAACCGGTCAGATTACGCAGGCTATTTGGGTAGAATACATCAACACAGAAGCCCTTTCTGGAATCATAAACAAAGAAATCTGCTCGAGTTCGTTGGTCATCCGTAAAAAAATACTCGCGGTGTACAAATTCTTTTTTAAATACATTTTGAAGAAATTCATACACTGTCTGCTCGATCTCGTGTGCTCTTTTGTTGATGCTGTGCGCACGTTGGGAGCTATGAATTCCAGAACGAAAATCAGTTTGCGAGTCTAGTTTCAGTCTCTTCCTAAGTTCCACTAAACCACCAAAACGCCGTTCAATTTGACGCGCAGACGGCAAATAGTCATACGCATCGACTTCGGTAGCGGTTGGATATCGCGAGTATTGCTTATAGAAGCTTTCTAATCCTTCTGCCAGTTCTTCGAGCGTCCATGGTTCTTGTTTCCCTGCTTTTTGTAGGCGAAGCGGCATCTCTATAGCTTACAGCAAAGACATGAGTCGCACAAGATACATGCACGCCCTTGTTTTGCGTGAAGTCTTTCCTATATTATTGCCCTCCGGTGCTTGTTTTAGGTAAAAAAGATGACAACGGATGCCAGATGTAATCTGTCCAGACTTTTTCAATCACGTGCCATGTGAACGAAACATTTTTTACAAACAGCGGCCCTTTGGTCGCTTGTTCAAGATCAATCCCGAAGTAGCTCAACGCTATAAGCGCTATGAGAATCAGAATAATCGTCTTAACAAATCCTCGCTGTTTGGTATACGTCATAGTATGATGCTTTCATTATAAAGATTATGTCAGTGACGGCAAGACCCCCTGTGCGAGACTGTGGTCTCAACGGGGCAAGTATGAAATCGGATTTAGGTATGCTTTCAGGTCGGCAATCGGCATGTGATAGGTTCCCCCGCAGATACGGCTTTTGCGGTCTAGGATTTCTAATCCTTGTGTAGCATACACCGTGAAGTGCAGGTGTGGCCCTGTAGCGTAGCCCGTAACTCCGCTATATCCTATAACAGAGCCGGCAGAGACTGCTACGCCTTCGCTCACTGAAATGACCGAAAGATGCGCGTACAGGGTTGAGAGGCCATTCGGATGCTTTATCACAACCCATTTACCGTATGAAGATCCCGGACAAACCGTATCAGTGTCTCCGGCGCCAAGAATCACCCCATCAAGAGCCGCTTTCACAGGTGTGCCGATTGAGGCGCGCAAATCTATGCCATTGTGTCCATGGCCATTGTAGGCTTGAGGATTGGCGCGGGCAAAAGCAGTATCACCAAAATATTGTGTCACGTATACATCATCAAGCGGCCACGACAAGATGCCGCGCTGTGCAGTCGGATAACTTGAAGGGTCAATGAGCAGCTTGAGCTCTGATTCAAAACTTAAAAGTTCTCTCTCAAAGGCGTCTCGTTTCGCGATTTTTTCCTGCAGAAGTTTATTGTAGGTCGTCTCACTATTTTTAGTAGCTGCGAGGAGCTTGTTTTTCTGACTGGTGTTGTACTCTACGGCTTTTTTCTGGTCACCTTGCTGTTGTTTTAGGCTTGCCAGTTTCTGTTTAATCTGTGTAGCCTCTATTTGCTGGTCTTCAAGGTCTGTTTTCACGCTTGCTAAAAGCGTAATGCGACCGCGAAGAACATTTTGAAGATTTTGTATACTCTCTATGTCATCCCAAATATCCGATAAGTCTTTACCGCTTAATATATTTTCTACAAATGACACCTGATCATAGTTGTTAATGGTTCGGAGGCCCAAAGCAATAGCGGCCCTGTTCGTGCCTATTCGATCTGATTTGTCTTTAATGCCTATTGAAAGTTCTTCCAGTTTGTAATTGTTCAGACTTATTTTGTTTTCAGTGACGGCAAGATCAGCAGTCAGTTTTTTACGCGTAATATCCAAGGTCTTCAGTTCACCCTGAAGGCTTTGCTTTTGACCGGCTATCGTCTTAAGCTGACTTTGATATTGGCCGATCTCATCTTCTAGAGCCTTAATGACCGTGGTGCGCTGGTCTATGAGGTCGCGTAATTCGTTTCCGCGATCGGGTGTTTGCATGAACGCTTCCAACGGGAAAAACAGTGTGATACAGATACTGCTGAGGGCGACAAGGCCTGTGTACGGCGCAAAATGACGCATTATGAGACCTATTCTATCAGATGAAGGGCATAATTGAGGCGCGATACGCTTTCAGGAATACCAATAACCGAAACAATGCTGAATGGGTCTATAGATTTTTCTTTACCCGAAAGTGCCATACGCAAGGGCCACAATACGTTGCCTTTCCCTTGCTCCTCGGCATATGGGAAGATTGCGGCTTTTGCAACTTCAGCAGTTGCATCTTTCGGAAGTTTTTCTATGAGCGCTATTAATGCAATAATATTTGTTTTAGTTTTTGTCAAGTCTAGCTCTTTCTTCCACAGAAGTGCTTCTTTTGCATACACAGGCGTTTCAGTCAGATAGTCAAATTCGCCAAGGTGTGTCAACTCCCCCACCTGCCCAAAGTAGTGTATGCGGTCAGCAAGTACAGGTATCAGGCGTTCTTTTTTCCAATCGGTAAGTCTGCTCAATTGTTCTACAGAATCTATTGCACGCAACATATACGTAGATAGAACTTCTTTCGGTAGTTTTGTTACATACTCTTTGTTCATCCAATTAAGTTTTTCTATATCAAAGACCGCTCCCCCTTTCTGAATTCGCTCCATAGAGAATTCTTTTATCAGTTCTTCTGTGCTGAAAAGTTCTCTGTCATCTCCAGGGTTCCAACCTAAAAGTGCGAGGTAGTTAATAAGAGCTTCAGGTAAATATCCTTGAGCACGATAATATTTTAACGAAACACTCTCCCCATGTTTTCGCTTAGACAGTTTAGAGCGGTCAGGCGCGAGAATAAGTGGGATATGAGCATAGATAGGCCGAGGTGCGCCGATTGCGTCTTGAATTAAGATTTGTCGAGGCGTGTTTGAGATGTGGTCTTCGCCACGGATGACGTGCGTAATTCCCATTTCAAAATCATCCACGACAACTGCCAGATGAAAAAGAGGTTCATCCGTACTTTTAGCAATCACAAAATCCCCCAGTTCAGTTGTATCAAACTCTATATGCCCTTTTACGAGATCATCAAAAGCAACGGTGCGATTGGGATTCTTAAAGCGAATGACCTCTTTGCGTTTTCCTGCTTCTGTCCCCTCTTCGCGAGAAACATAGGCTAAGCCCTTATCAATAAGTCCGGCAAGATATTTTTTGTGAATCGCGAGACGTTCTGATTGCTTGTGCGTTTCATCAAACTCTAAACCAAGCCACGCGAAACTTTCTTTTATGTCATCTTCGTACTCCTTTTTTGATCGTTCTATGTCCGTGTCTTCAATGCGCAGGATTAGCTTTCCGCCATTTTGACGGGCATAGAGATAATTAAACAAGGCCGAGCGCACACCCCCAACATGTAATGGTCCCGTAGGGCTTGGCGCGAATCTGCAAACAATATGCTCTTTTTCCCCCTTATTCATAAAGGTATTCTACCACGATGCACGAACATCATTAAGCACATACGCTAATAAAATGCGGCCGCATTTTATTAGCGTAGGTGCTATTGACGAAATACCTATAAATATGCTATCATTATTTCAGATCATATCTAGGTAATGCTTGGCATTTTCCAGCGTTGGATATGAACAACTCTGAAATTTGAAAGGAAATTATGCAATCCGATTCTCTTTGTCTATTTGGTTTGGCATTGATAATCTTCGCTCTTTTTGGTGGTTTGCCCTTTTTCACAATGAAAAATGTTTGGCTAAGATGTCTGGGCCTTATCACGATGTCTGCCGGGGTGCTCGTTGGTTACGGGATTATGTGCGCGGCTATCAAGGAACAGGAAAATGGAAATAAAAACATCAAACTTCCGCAAACTAATGATATCATCGTCACCAATCGCTAATTCGTGCGTTCTTTCTCAAACGCCTTTCCGTCCCGGAAAGGCGTTTTCCTTTCTCACTTTTATACTCTTCTCTTTTGTATACTAACTCAACGCTATAGCGTTGAGTTAGTATACCTATACAGAAGTCTCTTTAAGTGTTATTTATTATAAGCAAAAAACTCCGGCTTTAGCCGGAGTGTATGTTTGAAGGTGAAGCCATATTAAATGACTACCTACTGTTTAACTACCACCACGAACAACTACCACGAACGGGTAATTGGCTACCACAAATTTAAAGTAGCCACTTAAGTAATCGCCCGCATAGCGGGCAAGTACAAAGCCACCGGACCTAATTCCGGTGGTTGTTTACTGCTCATGTGTAAGTGCAATGCCTAAAATGGCACGGGCGATTTTTTCTGCAGCATCTGGTTTGGCAAAGCGACGGGCGCTCTCCGCCATCTGTTTTTTTAATTTTGAATCATTGATGATGCGCCGGACTTCAGAAATCAAGATATGGGGCTTTAAATTTGCTTCTTCAATAACCAGACACGAGCCACTCTTTGCGTACGCGACCGCGTTTTCTCGCTGGTGGTCGCCGTGTGAATCGGTGATGGGGACAATAATGCTTGGTTTTCCCCACAGCGCGATCTCAAATATGGTTGAACCTGCGCGTGAGATGATGATATCAGCGCATCCTACCGCCATTCTAAGCGAATCAGCGGCGAGATAATCGAACGGCCTGTAACGGTTTTTATTTGGACTATCTTTAAGAATGACGCTGATCACCTCTGTTACTGATTTAAAATTCGCCGTCCCCATCTGATGAATAACCTGAAACTCCTCCAGCAGTTCCGGCAAGATTTCCAAGATTACGTTGTTGATAAGCAGGGCTCCTTGCGAACCGCCTAAAACTAAAATAGTGGGAGTTGCTCTATTAAATTGCAACAGTGCATGAGCCCCTGTGGCAGGCGTTTGGATTTCTTTGCGAATTGGATTACCCGTCCATGCGGTGCGCCCTTGCGGAAAGAATTTTGCAGCTTCTGCGTAGGAAACAGCGATTCTCCCCGCAAATTTTCCTGCCCAACGATTGGCGCGTCCCGGAACGCTATCCGACTCATGAATGATAAGCGGAATACGAAGAATACGCGCGGCAAGTACCGCGGGGAAACTAGTGTAGCCGCCTTTACTGAAAACTATATCCGGATAGATGCCAAAGACGGTAAAAAAACCTGCGATTATCCCCCACCCTGTCTTGAATATATCGGTGATGTTCTGTACAGAAAAGTAGCGGCGGAGTTTTCCGGTGATTACTTTTTTAAAAATAATGTCGTTTTCAAACAAAAGCCGTTTGTCGTATGGTTTGTCCGACATAAAAAAGATCTCGGGAGCAAGCAGATTTTGTTCTCGTGTGATTTTATTGAGTTCTTCAGTAACCGCTATAAGAGGATAAAAATGTCCTCCTGAGCCTCCGCCTGTAAGTACAATCTTCATCTGATTAGAAGTTTATGATTCCCCACTGATTCATAAAGATATTCTAGCATGCCCTCGTAACGACCTAAATAGAACTTGACATATCGTTCTTATTCGTGCTACAATAGCTTAAGATCATTTCTAGTTACCAGTTGGCACTTGCCGACGCTGGATATGAATAATCCTGAAATTTGAAAGGGAAATATGCAATTAGAATCTATGTTAAACGCTGGTCTCTTTGCCGGTGTGTTGTTTACCAGTATCGCAACTGTCATCGTCATTTCCTTTTGCGCGTATAAATCCTCTAGAGAACAGAGGATTATTGGTGCCGTGTTAGTGAGCCTGTTTCTTTTTTTGGGGGTGGGTTTCATTTATAAAGGTATCCACCAAAGGAATGTTGGCGCGAGCCAACTCGCACCTATAGGGCTTTCCCAGGGTGCGCAGGCTGTCCAGAAACTCTTGGGTGGCAAGGAGATCTCGCAGGACTACTTTCTTCTGCTTGATACCTCAACTCTAACCAGCATCGCTGAGTTTGAACTTAAACTCTCTCCTGATGTGTTGGCGAAGTTTAGAGATCAGAGAAGATGGACTATCCGTTTCAACACCAACGACCTCGTTACAGCAACCAATCGTTAGTGTGTTTTTTCTCAAACGCCCTTCCTAACCGGACGGGCGTTTTTCTTGTATAAATAAACTTTACAGTATATATTAATTTGAATTGTCTTAGACTCAAAAGCGAGGAATAATTTTCAAGAACATTGCGCAGGCGAGCTGGCTGGTTCGTCAATGACCCGAGTCTGCGAGGGCTCTTGACGGCAGCGAGCCGAGCATAGCAAAATCGCCCGCTGGGGCGATTTATGCATGTTCTTGAAAATTGATTCCGAGCGACCTTTTACTCTCTTGCGGAACGCGAGATTGAAAGTAAGATACCCGCCTCAGTCAGCGTAAATAGAAGTGCCGTTCCTCCATGGCTGATAAAGGGCAGGGTGATGCCGGAGAGCGGTAAAATCCCGAGCATGGCCCCGATATTTATGAAGGCCTGCGATAAAAACATCATGACAATGCCAACCGCTAAATATCGCCCAAACAAATCCCTCGCGCGGCTTGCCACCCGCAAGCCTTGATGTCCCAAGAGAAAAAAAAAGAATAATAATCCAACACTGCCGATAAAACCAAATTCTTCGCTCGCTACCGCGTATACCGAATCGCCAATGGGTTCTGGTAGATAGTTAAATTTTTGCGTACTTTTTCCAAAACCTTTTCCAAAGAAACCACCGGAACCAACTGCAATAAGCGATTGTTGGATTTGATAGCCTGACCCAAGCGAATCTGCGGTGGGATTTATAAACGTCTGCATACGCTGCTTCACATACGGAAAGACCAACGTCAGTACTCCGGTTAAAAGCGTGCACAGAAGAAGGATAAGGATAACATGCCGGATTTTTGCCCCTGCCGCAATATACATGGCGAGACCGCTGGCAAAGAGAACCATAAAGGTATCTATGTCAGGTTGACTGAACAAAACGGCGCCCGTAATTCCGATCACCACAAGAAATGGCAGTGCCCCCGACCTAAAGGTACTTGCTTTCTGTCCAACCATGGCAAACCAAGCGGCAAGATAGATAATCACCGCAATTTTGAGCAGTTCTGATGGTTGAAAGGTATGAGACCCAAGTGAGATCCAACGTTGCGCTCCACCGTGCGCGAAGCCTAGCCCCGGAATAAATACCGCGAACGAGAGCAGAATGGAAAACGCGAGTAAGTACAGCGACCAGATACGTAGTTTTTTATGCGGTATCCGTGATAAAACATACATACCCAGAAGCCCCGGTAAAAGACCGAAGATCGTTTGGGTAAAGACCACGCTTTTGAAGTCTGCACCAGTGTCTCTTGCTACAAGACCGATTGAGGCAGAAAGAAAAATCACAAAACCAATCCCTGTCAGTGCTAGAAGCGTTGCAAGAAGCAAGCCGTTTACGGGAGCATACGAGCGTCGCATCCTGTTAGAAGCAGAAAACGGAACTACCGTTTCTGCTCGAAGTTATATGAACAATGTTTGACCTATATAATTTCATGTAGACAACCGAACCCTTTTCCTTTTCCACGTCTTCTAACAGGATTAACCGATCAATCCAAATATTAAACCGATAATCGCAAAGACCACGCCGATGACCCAATAACGCATCGTTACTTTATAGGGAGGCCACCCGAGGGCTTCAAAGTGGTGGTGTAACGGCGCGACAAGAAAAACTTTTTTCTTCCGAAATCTTTTAGACAATACTTGAATAACATTGGAGAGGCTGGTAAGTACCAGTGGCATCGCGATGACAGGAAGTACAAAGACTCCGTGGCCCCCATCCACTGAATCGGTCATGAACGCGACAACGGTAAGCGTAATAGTGAGTGCCATACTACCTGTTTCTGACATGTAAAATCGTGCCGGTGGAATATTAAACCAAAGAAAGGCCAGAATCGCGCCGACAAGTGTCGCGCAAAATGCGGCGAGGTTGACCTGTTGTTGATAGAACGCAATACCCGTGTACGCGGAAAAGATCGCTGCAAAGATTCCACCCGCAAGGCCGTCTATGCCGTCTATGACGCCCCCCGAATAGATTCCAAGCGCCACCATGAGAAACAGCGGAATAAAAAGCCATCCGATTTCAAGCGCTCCGTAGAAAGGAATGCCGATGGAATGCGATTCAAGTTTGATATAAAACCAGACTGCAACCAAGAGTGAGATTGCCGTTACAATAAGGAGCCTCTTTTTTAAAGATAATCCCCCGGCGACATAATCACCGGACCCTTTAATCTCAAGATAGTCGTCGACAAGGCCGACAAATCCGCCTAACAGAAGTGTCGCAAAGGGGATCCAGGTTTGGTTCCTACTCAAGAAGAGAAGTTTGTCTGAGTTTACAGACGGAAACAATAGTGCGATAAGGTAGAGAGTGCCGAGGGTCAATAGTGGACTTGCCCAAATAAGAATACCCCCCATTTTAGGCACGCCAACTTCCCTTTCCTTATGCAACTGATTAAAGATCGGGGTTTCTTCCCCAGTCATAGTCTTTTTTCCGCTTTGTTTCTTCCACATCTGATATTTGTACAGAAAGTGGCTCAGGAGAAATGATAAAAGAATCCCGAAAAAGAAACTGATCGTAGAGGGGATAAAGACTTTTACAACGTCAATAATCATACGGTTGATAATAAAGGGTATTAAACCCTAGGGCAAGACCTTAATCCGCAACCTGTTCATCAGCTAGGCGATAAAATAGTTCAGTGATAGAGCGTAAGAGGGTCTACCACAGTGCTAGATTGCATCGCTGACCCCAGATACGTGATGGTCGCCTGCACGAGCGTTTGTATATCGGTAAAGCGCTCTTCGGCGCTTGAACCAAGTACGACGACGATAAAAGGCTCTCCGAAACTCGCGTCAAAAACAATCGCCAAGTTACCTCCTGCAAGATCAGTCAATCCTGTTTTTGAACCGACGAGACCCGGAATGTTGGCAGCAATAACATTGGTATTATGGGCAATAATTTTACGCCCGTCTGGCCCAATAAAGATATTTTCAGTCTGTGTGGTTGGCGCAAGAAGTTGCGGATGTTGTTTTAGAATCTCTGCGAGCAAAAGTGCGAGGTCTTTTGCAGATCCGTACGCCCCCCCCTGTTCTCCCGTAGTATCAAGACCCGTACTATTAAGAAAATACGTTTGCATGAGAGAAAGCTGAGCTACTTTCTGGTTCATTGCTTCTATAAACGTGTGAGGCAAGGTTGTCAACTCCGTCGTAGTTTCTTGTCCGTCAAGAAACGCCGACACGGCAGCGGCAATGGAATTAGCGCCGCTATTTGAAGAAGTAGTTAAGGTGTATGAGAGAAGATCGGTAAGAGACCATTTTTCTCCAACATGTAACTGTACGTCCGCTTCTTTTGGTAATGGCAAAATCGTCACCGCCATATAAGGAGGCACGGTTTCTTCAGCTACTAACGCAGTCATCAGTTTAGTCAACGAGGCGAGCGGGAGCTGTAATTCTTCATTGAAACCGTACACTACCTGTTTTACTGAAGGGTTGTACACAATCGCTGCTTTTGCGGCCAGCGCAAGGTTCTCAAAAGGGTTTACGGAAAGTTCTTGCGGTGGGGTGATTTTTCTTGCCGCTTGTGCCTGTGTTTGCTGACGCAAAACGATAGAGTCCAAAGAATACCAATACACTAACGATACCGACAGTGCCAGCGCGCAACAGAAACCTATGAGGTTTATAACCCACAGGGGTATGAGAGCCACCTGATGTTTTCCTGGTGTGGGAGACATATTAGACGGATTCTTCTTTACTCGAGGTATCTTCTTGTGCTTGTGATTCCTTAAAATTCTTCAATTCTGCTTGCGCAGAATCATAGTCTGGCATATCTCGCACGCTGGTAAGACCCAAAAACGAGAGCATTTGAAAGGTCGGTTTGTAAAGGAAACTTCGCTGGTCTTCTGTATTGGTACTGCGTTCTACGAGCCCACGAACCATAAGATTTCTTAAAACAAACGTAGAGTTGACGCCCCGTATGTAGTCTATTTCAGAGCGCGTGACAGGGCCGAAGTAGAGAACGATAGAAAGTGTTTCCAGGCCTGCTTTACCGAGTTCTTTGTGTAGTTCCTCTTTGGTTAAACGTTCAATCAACGTGGAGTGCTCGGGCGCAGTGCCAAGCATTACTTCATCTTCCTTGCGTATCAGTACAATGCCACGAGTATGCAGTTCAGACTCTAAGGTGGCGATTTCTTTCTCAATTTCTGCTACCGGAATCTGTAAAAATTCAGCGAGCTTCTTTTTTGAGATCGGTTCAGCCCTCCAAAACAGAATCGCCTCTATTTTTTTTGTAATATTGTTCATAGGTTATGTGTATCGAGGCACTTCAAGACGGTCTGTCTCCATAAGAATCTCATCAAAATGTTTGTCTTGACGCACGGAAATCACTCCCTGTTTGACGAGTTCCAACATTGCCAAAAAACTTACAATCACATGCACTTTTTCTTTTTTACCAACATGGGCAAAATCGCGAAAACTTAATTTAAGACTGGTTTTAATCCGCTCGGTGAGGTTGCTAATCATTTCTTCTAAACTTACAACTTTCGCAACCACTGCCTTCGTAAGGGCGGGAGCTTTAGGAAGATTATGCAAGAGTGTTTTCAAAGCTTCAGAGAGGAATGGGATGGTTGTACGCTTGTCAGGAGAAAACACGACGACCTCCATACGTTGTTCGGGCGCAAAGATTATATGTTTTCCAAAACGGGATTGTATCGTACGACCAAGCTCTCTCGCGCGTTTGTAAAGTTTGAGACGCCGCTCTAAATCTGCGATACTCCCCTGCTCTTCTTCAGAGAGGGAGAGATTGGGAAGAAGTGATTTTGATTTTATTAAGAGAAGCGTTGAGGCGATCAAAATAAAATGCGCACTCATCGCAATTGGAAATTCGGAGAGTGTTTTAACATACGTTATATAATCATCAGCAACACCTGCAAGAGAAACTTCGCTAATAGGGAGCTTGCGTTTCTCAATTAAGTCAAGCAGTAAGTCAAGCGGGCCCTGAAAAGAACCCGTTTTTACAATATAGCTATACGCGTGTTCGCCAATCATAATTAAACATGGTGGAATACGTTGTCCACCATGGGGCTATGGTAACAAAAATCCCATGTTCTGCATAGGGATTTAAACGCGATGAGGGCTGTGTGTAAGGACGTTTTTGAGATAAAAAAGTGTAATAAAAGCAGCAGCCCACGTTATGGCAAAAATTCCCCACCAAATGCCTACGATACCAAATGCGCGCGCAGTCAGCGTAAACACGATAATTGGGGCAACAATCTGGCGTGCGAGGCCTATCCAGAGCGGATAGAGAGGTTTTTTCAGTCCCTGCAAGGCTGACACGCTGATAAATAAAAGTGCATAGGCCCATGTAATAAACGCAGCGATTTTCAGATATACGATGCCACTCGAAATAACCAGTGGGTCATGTGTAAATAATTCCATAAACTTTGAGGCAAAGAAAAAGATACCGAGGGTTCCTATAGTCATAATATACATGCCGTATCTAATACAGGTGCGCCACGTTTCCTCAACTCTATCCTTACGATGTGCGCCATTATTTTGACCAACGAGCGTGAGCGTTGCAATAGTCAGTCCAATGGTTGGCAAGAGAAAGATTTGTTCAACACGTGTTGCAATTCCGTATGCGGCCACGGCTTCTTTACCGAACGGAGAAATAAAATACGTAATAACAAAAATACCGATGCCTACCGTGAACATATTAAGCGCTGCCGGAACGCCTTGTGAAGCGATATGGGAGAACACTGAGAGTTTAGGGTAGTAATCTTTTATGTTCATACCAGACAAAAGCCCCAGATGTTTAATTTTGAAAGCCATATACACACACCCAAAGACTTGAATGACGATAGTTGCAAGTGCCACACCCTTAAGGCCAAGTGCCGGGAAGCCAAACCAGCCATACATGAACCACGGGTCTAAAAGCACGTTCAAAAGACATCCTACGACTAAGAAGTTTCTAAAGATTTTTGTATTTCCTATGGCGCTGAGTACTGCATTGAGCGTATATGCGAGCATAAAAAACACGGTGCCAAAAAAGATTACATTCATGTAATCAAGTGAGAGCGAAAGGTACTGCGCAGTCGCCCCAAGAAGTGTAAACAAAAGTGGAGAGATTAAAATTCCTGCAAAAGAAAGCGCTAAAGAAAATAAAATACTGAGCGTTATGCTCTGGACAGCGAGAGTTTTTGCTTCCTCTGGCTTACCGGCGCCAAGGGCATTGGCAATCAAGGTAGTAGAACCGGTTGAAAGACCGCTACCAATGGCAATAATGATGAAAAATACGGGGAATGAAAGAGAAAGTGCCGCAAGCGCTTCAGTAGACAGCAGTCCCCCATAAAACGTGTCTACCACGTTAAACATGGTGTTAAAAAAGAACCCGACAATTGCGGGTATAGCGATCTCTTTGATAAGAGACGGTATTGGATGTGTGATAAGTTTATCGCCGTTTTGATCCATATCAGATACCGACTTTCATTCGGACATCGTTCATCTTCACTTCCGCCCTCTGGGTTGCTTTTTCACCACCCTCAGTAAGGATTTTTTTAATAGAAGATATATCGCTTGCTAACGCTCGACGTTTTTCTCTCAGCGGCGCTATAAAAGTTTTGATGTCATCCGCAAGAGCTTCTTTGAGGTCTTTGTATTTGCCTTTCTTTTCTTGGTACAGTTTGTCCAATGAGTCGTTATCTTTGAAGAGTTTGTGAATATTATAAACGTGCATAGGAACACCAGAACCAGAGTCGGTGACAATAGACATGACCGCTTTTTCTATTTCTGTATCTTCAGCAAATAACGAAATGGTGTTGTTGTAGCTCTTACTCATTTTCTGACCGTCTATACCTGGGATCACCGCAACATTTTCTGATATATAACTTTCTGGCAAGACAAATGTTTCTCCAAATATTCGGTTGAATTTTTCGGCTGTATCGCGAGCGATTTCAACATGCTGTTTTTGGTCTTTACCAGTCGGTACGATATTCGCATCCTGAATCAAAATATCGGCGGCCATTAAAAGCGGATAATCAAAGGTGCCAACGTCTATTTCTTTATTTTTTGCTTCTGCATCCTTGAACGCGTGAGCTCTCATCAAGTATGGCATGGTGGTTATGCAGTTGAAAATCCAAGAAAGTTCGGTCACTTGTGGGACATCAGACTGTTTATAGAGAACGGTTTTTTGGGGATCTATACCGATAGCAAGATAATCTATAACAACGTCCAGTGTTTGCCTTTCAAGTTCTACTTTATTGCGAACCGAGGTCAGTGCATGCAAGTTCGCAACAAAAATATAACACTCATGAGTTTCCTGCATGTCCACGAATATTTTCATGGCGCCAAAATAGTTTCCGATATGGGGTCGCCCCGTTGGCTTTACACCCGATAGAAGAATTTTAGAATTTGATGTCATTGTTCAAAATACTAACAGAAAAAACCCTTATTGCCAAAACAAAACCCCCCGTCCGCCTAGTCTTTGACTAGGCACGGAAACGGAGGGTCTGCAGGCATCTTGGCCGTCTTACAACGATTATTCTTCGCAGGCACGGAGGTATGTATGGGGAGATGAATCAGAAGTTTCTCCCAAGCCATGACGGGGCCAAAATATATAGGAATCGTTCTACGAGGAACTACTTGGATTATTTTCATCGTGTCACCTCCAACAGGACACTATCAAGGAGCCTCCTCTTTGTAAAGAGGTAGAAAACGCTAAGGGTACCGTTCTTTAAGTTCAGAGATCTTACTCATAATGAACACGGTAGCGGTATTAAAGTCATTCTGTGTCGCGTTGACGACGGGTTCTCCTTGGCAATGCAGAAAGAGTTCACGGGGGAATATCGGATCACCAAAATTAATAGATATAGATTTACGCCTCAATAAAAAATCACCTATCGACATACCCCACGAACCTTTTATGGCTACGGGGACGACGGGCTTGCCGCTACGCCATGATAGATAACTCACACCACCCCTCCCTTTTCGCAAGGTACCGTCAGGGCTCACTCCTCCTTCAGGAAAAACACAAAGACTATTTCCTCGCTGAAGAATAGTTACATGGTGTTTAAGCGATGCTTCATAATTATGCTGATTTACTGGGGCGGGATACGCTCCCCACATCAAAAACAACGTGCCTCCATAAAAGTATTGCCGCCAGCCGCTTCGTTTATAAAAATCTCTCGGTCTGGAGAGGTAAAACATAGGAAAGAGTATGCTCAAAAAAGGAAATGAAGCGGGTAAAATTACCGCGTCAAGCTCGCTTGAGTGATTAAGCGCAAAAATCACTCCGCGCGGCAGTGATGCTACTTGCTGCCACCCCGTTATACGAAAATGCACAAAGAAACGCAGTGTAAGGCGCGTGGGTACCCAAATACCTCGCTGTAATATGTTCGGCAGTATTCTGTACCAGGGAGCCATTAGATCCCTTCTTTTTTGAGTTCCTCAACCAACCGCTGGGCTTCTTTACTTAATTTTGTAGGTAATTCTATGGAAAGCTTTATTAAGAGGTCGCCACGCTTATTTTTATCATACGGAATACCTTTGCCGCGGACACGTAAAATCTCTCCAAGTGAAACACCGGCAGGAACCTTGACGGTCAAATCTCCGTCCAATGTTTGTATTTTGTACTCGCCTCCCAAAAGCGCGGTTGACAGCTTGATGCTCAAATTAGTAGTAAGGTTGTTACCCTCTTTGGTGAATAGCGGATGTTTCTTGACGTGTATTTTTACATACAAATCGCCTGCAGTACCCCCTGCCACCGCTTCCCCACCGCCGGTGAGGCGAATCACTTCACCGTCTTCAATTCCCGGTGGAATACGCAAGGCGATTTCCTCATCTTTACGGCGAACACCGACGCCATGACATGCGTGGCATTTTTCTTTCGCAACTTTGCCACGCCCTTGACAAGTGGTGCAGGTTGCCACCGTTGAAAATGAACCGAAGAAAGAACGTTTTGTCTCATGAATTTTCCCGCGACCATTGCACATTGTGCACGTAAGCATTTCACTTCTCGGAGCTGCTCCACTTCCACTACACGTCTCACAAAAACCCGTCTTTCCTAACAATACTTTTCGTTCAGTACCGAACACCGCTTCATTAAAAGGAAGCTCAAGATCTATGGAAATGTCGCGGCCACGGCGCGCACGTTCTTTACCTCCACCAAAAAATTCACCAAAGACATCACCGAGGTCCACTCCTTCAAAGTTGGAGCCGAATCCTCCAAAATCAAAGCCTTCAAATGGGTTAGCGCCTCCCGATGCTCCGCCACCTGCCCCATCAGAAAATACGCGTCCGTAGGCGTCATACTCGGCGCGCTTCTTGTCATCCGAAAGCACACTATAGGCTTCATTAAGCTCTTTAAATTTTGCTTCATCACCGCCTTTTTTATCGGGATGAAACTTATGCGCCAGTTTACGAAACGCTTTTTTAACGTCTTCTTTTGAAGCCTTTCTATCAACACCGAGAATATTGTAATAATCTTTTGACACGTTTTAAGTTAAAAATGTAAAAACCAAAATGGAAAATGACAGTGCAAAATGTAAAATTGACTGATGTAAGTATAAGGCAATGCGGATGCTTGCATACTTGACGTACTATACATTATATGCTAGTCTTGTTTTTAAGTAAAGTTCTTCGTCAGCCAAACCTGTAATAGACATATTTATGAATCTACGCGATGAAATCCTTGAACGAGCTGAATCAACAAAAGGTTTAGCAGGAATTGTAAATGGTACCGAATGCTCACACTGTGGAGGATTCCCAGTTGGGTACAACTTCTGTAAGTATTGTGGAGTAACCCTCGTTCCTCCCCACATGCTCGCTAGAGGTGAACTCATGAGCACTAACAAGAACTGGGAGATTGTGCACCATCCAAAATAGATGTTCAAAACCGGCCGCACCCTCACGGGTCCGGCCGGTTTTTCTTTTCTACAATTACAAGGTTGGACCTTGTAAGCCTCCATAACTAAGTTATTTCGTCTCGGCGTCTCTTACGTTCCCCTGTGCACCTTTGTCGTCTCCGCTTTGCCCAGTTTGGCCACCCTCGGGTGGTTTTTGCTGGCTCATGTACTGGCCGATTTTTTGCATTTCGGTGGAGAGCGCTTCGCTAGCCGTTTTTATACTTACTGCATCACCGGAATCTTTTACTTTCTTTAACTCGTCAATTTTGGTCTGGACTCCCGTAGCTAAATCAGCCGGAATTTTATCCTTGAAGTCGCGCAGAGATTTTTCAGCTGCATAGACAAGCTGTTCCGCCGCATTTTTAACCTCAACACCTTCCTGCTTCACTTTGTCTTCCGCCTCATGTGTTGCGGCTTCTTTTTTCATTCGCTCCACTTCGTCTTTGGAGAGACCCGAGCTTGCGGTGATTTTAATGGAGTTTGCTTTGCCGGACGATTTGTCTTTGGCGGTCACGTTGAGTATCCCGTTTGCATCTACGTCAAAACTTACTTCAACTTGTGGTACGCCTCGCGGTGCTGGTGGAATACCATCTAAGATAAAGCGACCAAGAGATTTGTTGTCAGTTGCCATTGCTCGCTCACCTTGAACGACGTGGACTTCCACGGATGTTTGGTTGTCAGAGGCTGTAGAGAAAACCTGCGTACGTTGTGTTGGTATCGTTGTGTTTTTTTCAATAAGTTTTGTTGCAACACCTCCCATCGTTTCAATACCAAGAGAAAGAGGGATAACATCAAGAAGGAGGATATCTTTTACATCACCGCCCAGGATCCCGCCCTGAATTGCGGCACCGATAGCAACCACTTCATCGGGGTTCACTCCCATGTGAGGCTCTTTGCCGAAGAATTTTTTAACCGCTTCCTGCATTGCAGGCATGCGTGTCTGCCCTCCGACAAGAACCACTTCGTTAATGTCAGCAACCTTAAACGGCGAAGCCTCCATAGCACGCTTGGTAATCGCCATAGCGCGATCTATGAACTCCTGCGTTAGCTCTTCAAGCTTGGCACGCGTAAGTGTTACCAAGAGGTGTTTAGGGCCATCTGCGCCTGACGTAATGAAGGGAATGTTGATGTCGGTCTGTACGGCCGTTGAAAGCTCAATTTTTGCCTTTTCAGCCCCTTCATCCAGTCGCTGGAGTGCCAAAGGGTCTTTTCGTAAGTCAACACCATTTTCTTTCTTGAAGGTGTCGGCGAGCCAGTTTACGATTTTCTGGTCAATGTCGCGACCGCCCAAGTGCGAGTCGCCGTCGGTTGATTTTACTTCAATGACATCATCACCAACTTCTAGAACTGACACGTCAAAAGTACCCCCACCGAAGTCAAAAACAGCGATTTTTTCGTCTTTCTTTTTGTTGAAGCCGTAGGCGAGCGCCGCGGCTGTTGGTTCGTTGATGATGCGCTTTACATCCAAACCAGCGATTTTGCCTGCATCTTTTGTGGCTTGGCGTTGGCTGTCGTTGAAGTAAGCGGGAACGGTAATAACTGCTTCAGTGATTTTCTCTCCCAAACGGGCTTCGGCATCGTTCTTGAGCTTCTGAAGAATCATTGCAGAGATTTCTTCGGGACGATACCACTTTTCTCCCATCTTCACTTCTATACCTCCATTTGAAGATTTTTTCACTTCAAATGAGACATTTTTAATATCTTTCTGAACACTTTCCTCGTCAAAGGTGTGGCCGATAAAACGTTTGATTTGAAAGACGGTATTTTTAGGGTTCGTAACCGCTTGGCGTTTAGCAAGTAATCCTACTAAACGCTCGCCAGTTTTTGACTCTGCGACGATAGAAGGGGTAGTTCTTGCTCCTTCAGCGTTTTCTAATACTTTTGGTGTTCCTCCCTCCATAACGGCCACTGCCGAGAAGGTGGTTCCGAGGTCTATTCCTATAATTTTACTCATATATGTTCGCTCCGGTATGATTTTTAGAAACACGTATAAAATTCTGCTGAATTTTTGCTCTGCTCGCGCCGTCTCGCTGCGCAAGGTTTCTAAAAATCATACCCCCGCTTTAAGTTAAGTTTTTAATTGCTTATTTAGTGTTACTACACTTGTCTTGACAAGTATATACCTTATATGCTATCATACTTTTAGTCAACGTGTTCGTTACAGTTCAACAACCAACGAAAGGAAACATGGTGTCCAAAAGAAATATTGAGACAGTTCAGAGTGACATAGATAAACTGCAAAATCTTATGGAGACCCTCGGTACCATTGCTCGTGAGGGGTACACAATTCGGCAGCGGATTGAACATCACGAGAAGATGGCTTCGCTGTTGAAGGAAAAGCTGGAACTCCAAGGAGGTTCACTCGACCGTTGAAGGGTGGGACCTTTACAACTAGCCTTGCCTATCAAAGCTCCGTGCTCGCGCGGGGCTTTTTTTTATGCAGATGGCGCCCGAGTCATTTGACTCGTAAAAAAATCAAGAGAAAAGTGGGGCGAAAGTATTTTTGTATTAAAATCTTTTGATTCAGTTTTATGAGCTTTTTGTTTAGGAGTCCGTAGTAAATAGGGTTTGTTTGTGGAGTTTTTATTTCTGTTACGATATATCGTAACAGCAGACTGCGACTTCAATTCAGAGATCGGAGAAACACACAAAATACGCCCGTAAGTGCGGCCGTCAATTTCAGTAACTTCAAAACGAATGCAGAAAAGCTGGCCGTTTTTTCCACGGACAACTTTTTCTAAAATCTTTGTTTGTAAAGTTTTTACTAACATTTATTTTCTTCAGCTCTAAGCATTAAGCTCCAAGCCCTAAGCTTTCTTAAACTCCCCTATTTTAACATCTGCTGGCCGTAAAACCTTATCAGCACGTTTGTATCCATTTTTTATCACTTCTACGATTGTATGGTCAAGCTTTTCATCTGCAACTGAAACCGTAGCAACAGGCGCATGGATACGTGGGTCCAGTTTCTCCCCAACCTTCGGCGTGTATTCCTCAATGTGGTGACGTTTGAGCGCTTCTATAAGTTGTGAATGGATGTACTCAACACCCGTGCGCCACTCTCTAGGTGCTTTCTCCCATGCCTCTTTATTAGAGAACGCCATGCCGAAGCTCTCTAATACAGGCAACAGGTCTTCAAAAAAAGCTTCGTCTGCGTATAAACCGAAATCTTTACGGGATTTCTCGTGTTCGCGTGTTAGGTTGATATAGTCAGCTTTTGCTCTCTGCCAACCAGTAAGGTACTCGTTGCGCTCCTTTTGAGCAATTTTAAGTTCACTTCGTAGCTTTTTAACCAAATCAGCAAGATTTTCTTCTGCTACGACAGAGTCGTCCAGTTCATCGGGATCCTTTTCAAATTTAACGTCGTCGTCTTTCATATAGACAAGAGTATAACAAAAACAAATAGCAGGGAGAAAATTAGCGTTTAGACCACTGCGGCGCCTTTCTCGCTTTCTTGAGTCCGAATTTGCGGCGTTCTTTTGCGCGAGGGTCACGTTTCAGAAACCCCGCTTTCTTCATTGTGCCTCGCAAATTGGTATCAAAAATGATGAGCGCACGTGAAAGAGCGTGACGCATAGCACCTGCCTGTGAAGCAACACCGCCACCAGAAATTTTAGCCGAGACTTTGAACTTTACTGGATTCTCAAACTTGGTAAGCGGAGCGTTTGCGATTGAGCGGAGCGTTTCGGTCGGGAAGTACACATGGAATTCCTTTCCGTTTACCGTGTAGGAATTTTTCGTTCCTTTGTAGATACGAACAACCGCCGTAGAAGTCTTTCGTCTACCTACGGCCTGGGTATATTTTTCAGTTTTTGTTGCAGTGGCCATCCTATTATTCTTTAACGATAAGATATTTAATCATCTTTGCTCTCAAACGATTGGTCGGAAGCATACCGTAGACTGCCTTTCTAAACAACTCGCGGTACCCTTTGCGGGCCACCGTTTGGGAAGCACTCAAAACTCTCCTGCCGCCTGGATATCCGGAATAATTGTCATATGTTTTGGTGGTCAGTTTCTTCTCTGAAATGTCAGCCTTAGAAGCATTCTCAATTACCACTGAAACCTGATTAAGATGATTACGAGTAAATTCAGGCAAGTTCTTACCCATAATAAGCTTCGCCGCTTCGCTCGCGACTCTGCCTAATTTTTTATCTGTTGCATCAATAACGTGAGTTTTCATATATTTAGACGAATTCTATAATCGCTTGTGCGCTTGCGTCGTGTCTTGGTTCTCCAATCTTTGCAATTCGGGTGTAACCGCCGCGACGATCTGCGTATTTAGGTGCAATTTCTGTAATCAGACGCGCCACAATCGTAGCGCTACCAAGACGAGAAACAAGAAGGCGGCGAGAAGCAAGTGTCTTAATTTTTGCGCGCGTAATCAATTTTTCAACAAAGGGTCGCAGTTCTTTCGCTTTTTCGGCAGTTGTCTGAATTTTGCCATCCCGAATAAGAGATTCGGCCAAACTTCTCATGAGAGCTTTGCGTTGATCCCGTGTGCGTCCAAATTTTCTGTTGGCATTGTGATGTCGCATGATAGATTTTTAACGAACGAAGTAAGTATAAAAATCATCACCCCGTGGAATAATACCTCGGATTTCGCTGTGTACATTATTATCAATTGTGGTTTGTATGTGTTTCATTGTATTAATTTGCCTATTCCACG
>Ga0209542_10003308_pt1 | contig 34662 bp, 41 predicted proteins | sample RifCSPhighO2_01_FD_184028 | JGI IMG/M metagenome (GOLD analysis project Ga0209542, IMG submission 184028) | Soil microbial communities from Rifle, Colorado - Rifle CSP2_plank highO2_0.1 (SPAdes) (version 2) | ecosystem: Environmental > Terrestrial > Deep subsurface > Rock core/Sediment ...
TTGTTTGGAGCTCGGTCTCCGCTTCCAAGCGTACGAATGTTTCGTGACGGCGACGGTAGGCGATCAAATCCGCAATCGAAATGATCTTAAGATCATATTTTTTCGCAAATTCCTGGAGTGCCGGGAGGCGCATCATGGTGCCATCTTCGTGCATAAGCTCGGAAATCACCGCGCCCTCCCGTAAGCCTGCCAATCTGCAGAGATCAACGCTGCCCTCGGTCTGTCCTGCGCGCTTCAGCACTCCGCCATCATCTGCACGCAGAGGAAAAACATGACCCGGGTGCACAAGATCCTCCGGTTTTGCTACGGGATTGATCGCCGTGAGCACTGTTTTGGTGCGATCTTGTGCGGAGATGCCGGTTGCTATTCCGCTCGCTGCCTCAATCGAGACCGTGAACGGTGTTCCGTACTTTGACATATTTCTCTTTACCATCGGCGGCAGTTCGAGCTGATCCGCGATTGCATTGGAAAGGGAAAGGCACACCACCCCTCCGGTGTGATGGATCATGAACGCCATCTTTTCTGTTGTCATGAGTTCTGCCGCAAGTACGAGATCACCCTCGTTCTCCCGATCCTCATCATCCACGACGATCAAAAATTTCCCCGTACGGAGATCATCGAGAGCCTGCGGAATAGGAGAGAATGGGGAAATCATTGGAAACTGAAGTATAGCAGAAGGAGGGGACAAGAGGTGATGAGAGGTAGCCCTCTTGTCCCCTCATCATTATTCCCGCAGCTCAACTGTGTACGACTGCGTTCCCGAGGCTTCGGATTTTTTCTTTACGGAGATGTAGTACGTCCCCGATGGGTAATCGTAACTTTCGCCGCAGATGGGGCCTTCGAACCCAAAGAGATCAACATCTGCATCAGGGTAGATGTTGCAGGAGAGCGGTTGCCCGGAGGTGAGCATTACACGACGCATTCCTTTTTCACTGATACGGAACCTATACCAGTCCTCATAATCCTGGGCTGCGAGCTTGCTCGTCTTTGGAGTAGCAGGGAGGAGGGCAATTGCTTCGGTGAATCCATCGTTGCCATCCCCCTCGGCTGCATCTGCATTGAGGCTGAAGTCTGCCCCTTCACTCTTCGTCCGTACTTCCACCTGGTAGCTCCCAGCGCGGAGTGCTGCGCGGATGAAGCAGGAACCTCCTTCCTCGTACCCGACGAAGAACTCATTCGAAAATCCCGATTCCCCGAGGAGATAGAGGAGGCAGGTTAATCCCGTACTTGCAGAGGTGAGGTTTGTGGCCTGAACCAAAATTGTCGAGGGGCTCGTGAGATCGAAGGCGTACGCCGAGGAGCCGCGTTCTCCGGTCTTCCCCGTGAGGTGAATCGGAAACGAAACGAGGGAAGCGCCCGTGGGAGTCACTCTCGCACTCGAAGAACTTTGCGAGTGTTTAGCCGCGGAGCGCTCTTCCAGCGCTATCTTAAGCGCCCGCGCGATCATTTCTGCAGCCTGCGCCCGCGTGACTGCGCCATCGGGTCGGAGGTCGTTATTCTTCATGAGGTCCCCCGGCACCAGGCTAAACTCCATCGCCCGGAACAAGTACTTTGCGTACCAGGACTTCACGTTCACATTCTTAAAATCGATCCCCACCTGGTTCTCCAGCGTGAGCTCGGGGGTCGTAAAGTGGAGGGAGTTCAAGAGTAGCTTCAAAAACTCAACGAGGTTAATGATTTTTTCCCCATGGAACATTCCATCCGGATACCCACTCAGGATATTGTCGTGTGCTGCGTGGCAGACCGTCGTTTCGTACCACTTCCCTTTTGCATCGGGGAAGCATCCATTGTAGATGTCTCGTGGCTCAACATCTGCAGCACGGAGGAGAAGGGTAAGACCCTCCGCGCGATTCAGTTCCTGGTCCGGGTGAAAGTTCCCATCATCTCCCCCACGTACAATTCCCCGGCGCTGCAGATCGTAGATCGCATCGGCGTACGGATGATTGGAAGTGACATCAGGAAAAGCAACGGCAAATGCTGCGAGTGGGATTGCTATACCGATGAGCGTCGCGAGGGTGCGAAAACGCATACGAAAGAGGTTACAAGGTAGCTTACGGCAGTAATCCGTACGGACGCAATCTCCCTCGTACTATGAGCACACAGGAGCGCACCTTTGTAAACATCACTGTCAGCTCTTTGCGATCATGTGGAGGAGTGCCGTTGCAACCTCCGATCCTTTATTCACAGTTCCTAGAGCTCTTTCCTCTGCGAGTTTGAGGGAATCTGTGAAGAGCACACCGTGGACAATCGGCACACTGGTCTCGAGCATCACCTGCATGAGACCATCCGTGCATGCGCGTGCAATCTCTTCCCCGTGATGTGTTTCACCCTGAATGATGACGCCGAGTGCGATCACTCCGTGCACCTTCTCTTCCTCGATGACTCTCTGACATGCGAGTGGAATTTCGAACGCACCGGGCACTGCGATCGTGACGATATCCTTCACGCCCGCTTCTTTGAGAACGCGCCTCGCACCCTCCTCCATCGATTGGGTGAGCTCCTCATTCCACAGCGAACGCACAATGACAATTTTTGTATGGGAAGGAAGAGCGGGCAATGGAGAAGATGGTGTGTTGTCTTTCATCTTTCTCTCTTGTGAAGAAAGACCGTATTTGCCTGTGCAGTTGGCATGATGATGAGATCGTTGATATTCACATGCGCTGGGCGCGAAACAGCAAACCAAATGGCTTCAGCAATATCTTCCGCTTTGAGCGGCTCATACCCTTCGTAGACTGCCCCCGCTTTTTTCGTATCTCCTTTAAATCGTACCTCTGCAAATTCTGTCTGCGTCATCCCGGGGCAGATTTGTGTCACGCGGATGCCATATTCCAGAAAATCGATGCGCATGGCTTTGCTGAGGGCATCAACGGCAAATTTTGTCGCATTGTAGATCGCCCCTCCTTTGTAGACTTCCTTTCCTGCAATGGAACCGATATTCACGATGTGCCCACTCTTTCGTTTGATCATGAATGGAATAACGGCGTGAGTGACGGAAAGGACTCCTTTGATATTCGTATCGATGACCTGATCCCAATCCTTGGGATCCGCTTCATGGAGAGGGGATTTTCCAAGAGCGAGCCCCGCATTATTCACGAGAACATCAATCGATTGCCATTCCGGTTTTAGTTTCCCCACATGTTTTGTCACTTCTTCTCTCTCGCGTACATCAAAGGAGAGGGGGAGCACTTCGATGCTGTATTCCACCTCGAGTTCCTGCTTGAGTTCCTTAAGCCGATCACCTCTACGTCCCGTGATGATGACGTTGTAGCCGTGCGCTGCCAGAATCCGTGCAGTTGCTTTTCCTATACCCGACGTCGCGCCGGTGATCATCGCAATGGAGGCCATACGGGGAGAACTACAGTATACGCCCCTTCGGAGAGGGTTCGTTGTCACTTTTGCCGTTCTCTTGCGTCAACAAAGTGTCATTTGCATACTATCTTCACTTTTCTCTCCCTTTTCCTATGCGCACACCCTCCCGGTTCTTCATTGCCTTTAGTTCCTTCGTTGCCGGTCTCGTCCTTGGTATTACCACACTCACTGTCGGAGCTGGTATCCGTGGCTCAGATCGCTTTGGTGATGTTCCGGAGGGCGCATACTTTGATGATGCGGTGGGTGAGATGGCAGATATCGGAGTGATCCGCGGGAGGCCCGATGGCCGGTTTGATCCAAGTGCCTATGCAACCCGTGCTGAGATTGCAGTGATGATGCAGCGACTCCGCCACAATATCCTCGGTATCCCGGATTCAAGTAGCTCCTCCAGCACGTCGCGCTCTTCCTCTTCGCGTAGTCGCAGTTCCTCCTCTTCGAGCTCCTCCTCCAGCAGTTCCTCCTCTTCGAGCAGGAACACTGCCGGGACTATTCGCTTCACCACTGGGCGGTTTACTGTAGAGGAAGATGCTGGCACGGCGGTGATCACTTTCATCCGGACAGGTGGAGCAGAGGGCTCGGTTTCCGTTGAGTACACGCTCACTGATGGAACAGCAAAAGCGGCGGAGGATTACGTGAAGAGCGATGGCACGCTCACTTTTGCAGCGGGCGAAACGAGCCGCAGCCTGAGCATCGATATCATCGATGATGACGATAGTGAGTCTGATGAAACCCTCACGGTTATCCTTGCAGAGCCAGAAGGCGGAGCCGCGATTGGTTCCCCCACATCCGCCACGATTACAATCGATGATGATGAGGGAGGAGGAGGCTCGCAATCAGGAGTGAATCAGCCGACGCTCCGATTTGCGGCACTCAATTACGCGATGTCCGAAAAAGAGGGGAGTGTGACGATTATTGTTGAGCGCGTTGGCGGCAGCGCTGGAACCGCATCGGTTTCCTATGCAACAGTGGAGGGTACCGCCCGTTCTACTATTGATTACACGACGACTACCGGCACACTGCAGTTTGCTGCAGGTGAAACTGAGAAGAGCTTCTCCGTTCCACTCAAAGATGACAGCAGCACCGAAGGGAACGAGAAGCTGCAACTCAAGCTCACAAACCCGGCCGGTGCCGTACTCGATCAAGAGCGCCTCACTGCGGATCTCACGATTGTGGATGATGAGGTGATCACCTCCGGAACGGGATCGCTCCGCTTTGGAGAGGCGGAGTACACAGTAGGTGAAGATAATGATGTGCTCATGGTGACTGTCATGCGATCGGGAGGCACCAAGGGCAATGTCTCTGTGACGATCAAGTCCGCCAATGGTACCGCGAAGGCAACCGAGGATTTTGAGAAGGTGGATACCACGATTACCTTCCGCGCCGGAGAGGCGGAGAAGATCTTCGCGATCACCATTCTCTCGGATGATAAAGATGATCCAGATGAGCTCTTTACACTCTCTCTGAGTGCACCGACGAATGGAGCAGCTCTCGGATCGCCCAAGGATGCAGAAGTCATGATTCAGCAGTAGCAGACGGTGCTACACTTCCCCCCATGGGGATCCTCCCCCTCTTCATCAGATTCGCACTTGCGTGCCTGCTCGCAGTCACGCTGATGCCGACTCCCGCCTCTGCCGCAGAGCGCTGTGGCGATAACGTCTGCGGTGTGGTGGAAAAGAGGGAGGGGAGCTGCACCTCGGATTGTCGCAGGTTCCGGGGATGGTGTGGTAATAGCATGTGTGAGCTCAACGAAAACTGCAAAACCTGTGCCATCGATTGTGGCGGATGCCCTATGGAAGAAGAAGTGGTGATCCCCGATGTGCAGTGTGGTGATGATGTGTGTAGCGAATCGGAATCCTGCACAACCTGTGCGGGAGATTGTGGGGAGTGCCCTGCAGGATGGATCGGGGTGATGCAGGAGGAGCTGCGGCGTGCCATGCGCCTCGTACGGTACTATCTTGCCCATGGCATCAAATTTGTCGGCGAGTATGCCTCACTCGAGGACGCGGTCACATTCATCGAAGAGCACCAGAAGACCATGGAGGCGAATGCACTACAACGATCCGATGCCGCACAGGAGCTCCTCACATTCCTGGAAGAACACGACCGACTCAATCGTCATGTCTCCACCATTGATCGCAGGCTCATACACATGGTGGGGGAAGGGGAGGGGAAGATAGCACTCCTCAACGGAGTACCTTCGATCCGTGTCTCGCAGGCGATGCGTGGTGCAGTGGCGAACGAACGCAAGGAGCTCTCTACACTCACCACCCTCCTCCTCATGGATCCCACGGTGCAGGCGTATTTGGATGCCCCTGAACGCGTTCAGCAACTCGCCGCAGCAGCAGAGAGAGGAGAGGTGAGCACCGTGGCCAACACGCTCCCCACCCCCAGGCGCTCATTCCCGATTCTCCGGAGCGAACTCGTAGAGCTCCAGGAAGCATTCGCTCCGCCCATGGAGCACCGTGCAGAGGGGGGCATGCTGCTCCCCAAGGTCCTGGCGCAGGAGGTTCCCGTCGAGAAGACTAGCCAGGAATCATTCGCGGAATCTGTTCGCCTCCTCCAGGAAATGCGTCACATGGCACAGGATCAAAATTCGGTAGGTCCTTCGATTGAAGAGAACATCGCTTATCTCCAGAATCGAGGCAATCTGATTGCCGGCGTCATCGATATGCCAGAAGAAAAATACACGGAGACACTTGATGGTGCTTCCAAAGGAGAGGGGGAATCGCGTTCCCGCGAGGGCACGCTCAATGCTGCGGGGGCACTCCGTTTTATTTCGCAGAGTGAGAACTTCCAACACTTCGAAGGAACCCTGATTACTGCAAAGGAACGTCTGCTCTCCCCATTTGCATTCATCACCCGCTGGTTCCAGGATGAAGAAGCAGAAGCCAAATTCCTCACGGAGGAGGAAGCAATGAACCCGGAATTTACGACCGTTGGTTCCTCGTCGAGTCTCGAGGAGAAGCGCGAAGCCATCCTCACGATCCTGCAGCCACGAGCGGAGGAGGTAACAACGCTCCTCATGGAGCTCCCAGAGGAGGATCAGGTGGCATTTCAGGGACGGATTCAGGAGTGGGAGCAGGCACTGCGCTCGTCAGACAATGTGGAGAGCCTGGAGCAATCCCTGGAGATCTTCCGCAGTATTGCGGATGACATCGAGCGCACAGTGCGCAAGCGCCGCAGTGCATTCTTCCGATTCATCTACTTCTTCCAGGATCTCTTCAGCATCGCATGAACCCCCCTGCCACTCCAGCAAAGCGCATGCCTGCAGCGCACCTTCTCTCACTCTTCGATGAGACGGTGAAGGATGTGTACGCGTATCTGCTCCATGTCACAAGCAGCCCTCAACTCGCAGTGGATTTAACGATCGAAGTGTATATCTCGCTCCAGCGTCAGTGGCTCTCCTCCTGGTGGAGGGGGGAGGCAACATCCGTGGATGTGCTGTGTGCAGCACTCTCTGCCGCACAATCCGTTGCAACGTGGCGGCGAGCGGCCGCGGGATCTGCGTATCTTGGGGAGGTCGCGACCCATGTGAATCTGCCGGATTCTGAGCGCAAGGTTCGTGCGCTCCACCGGCTCATTGCGGAGCTCCCCCAGCGCGATCGTGAGCTCTGGATCCTCCGGTACTTCTGCACATGGAAGCCTGCGGATATTGCCAAAGCGCTCCGCAAATCAGAGGAGGATATCGTTGCAGAGTGCATGGCGCTCTACACCAAAGTTGTTGCCTGGTGCGAAACAGATCATGAGCTTGGGGGAGTAAATCTGCAGGAACTCTGCACCACAATCCAAATGAACGTCTTACCTGATGTCACTCGTGCAAAGCTCCGGGTGAGTATCCTCGGCGTGCTTGAGCACCGTGATGCCAGGCTCCCCAAGGTTACGATTGTCTTCACCGCACCACTCCTCATTCCGGCATCACTCATGGCTTTGATGTTCCTCATTTCCCCCGTCTCGCTCCACCATGCACGGCACGATGCTGATGTTGCTGGAGCGCTCCTCGCACAGGATGTGCTCCAAATCCGCGATACCCTGCAGATCACCGAAGCCATGCTGCGCGGGGTTGCTGCAGAGAAGATGCTGCCGGAAGTCGCAAAGCTGAGTACCGAGCTCTCGGTCTATGCGCTGCGTGCGCACCTTGAGGAAGAAGAAGAGACGAATGCAATCCTCGAAAAACTCAAAGGGAACGCACTCCCGGATGCTGTGAGTGATATGCCGCTCTGGGTGGCGCGTGCAGAGTAGCGACCCTCTCAGGGGTTATTTTTTCACACGTTTGTGTGTACCACTACACGGGGAAAAGGTTACAATACTGTTTGGTTCTTTTCGATGACCACCGTGCCGTGGTGGCGAAATTGGTAGACGCGCACGCTTGAGGGGCGTGTGGGAGCAATCCTGTGGAGGTTCGAGTCCTCTCCACGGCACCATAAAGAGTTTTCTCACCTATGTTGTGGGAGATAGAGGATCATTTTATACTCCTCCCAACTGCGATAGATCACTCTGCAGCCGTGTTTTCTGCTGCTGAAGATCGGAGATTTGTTTATCAATTTGCGCTAGCTGATCTCTGAGGATCTGCTTTTCCCTCACCATCAGCTCCTGGGTTTTTTGTTGATTCCTTATGGCGAGACGCTTCTGCTCGGCAAGATCTTTAGCAATAGGCATAATAGTAGAAAGGGGAAGTGTATATGATGACGAAAAGGAAGCATGTTTCTTTCATAGCTTTTCCTTATCGCAATCCTCTTTTTGGCTATTTTGAGAGGAAGGTACAATGCCTTTGTGCCCTCTTATCTCTCACTTCGTACTGTCTTCTCAACACTCAAAAAGCACTACGATCCTCCACGCACGTTCCTCAATTACAAAACTCCTTTCCAGCTCCTTGTTGCAACAATCCTCTCTGCGCAGTGTACGGATGCAATGGTGAACAAGGTGACGAAAATACTTTTTGCAAAGTATAAAACGTCGAAGGATTTCGTAAAGCTCACACAGGCGGAGCTCCAGAAGCTCATCAAGTCCACCGGCTTCTTCCGCATAAAATCAAGAAATGTTCTCGCACTCTCGCACATTCTTCTCCAGGAGTACGGTGGCAAAGTTCCGCAAACAATGGAGGAACTCATCAAACTTCCGGGTGTGGGACGAAAGACTGCCGCGATTATCCTCTATGCGGCATTCCAGAAGAACGAAGGTATTGCTGTGGATACCCACGTCATGCGCCTTGCAGAGCGCCTAGGGCTCACAAAGCATAGGGATCCAAAGAAGATCGAGCTCGATTTGATGGAGGGATTGCCAAAGGAGAAATGGGGAGAGCTCACGACGCTCTTCATTAGTCACGGGAGAGCTGTGTGTACGGCACGGAATCGCCAATGTGAAAAATGCGTGTTTCAACGAGATTGCCCATCTTCCCTTGTTATGGGGCGAAAAGACCACGCAAAAATCTCGTGATATTTATAGTCACTCCTGGATCAGAAGTGATACTCTTCTCCCCCCATGGGAATGAGTATTCATCAATATCTCCTCAAGAGTGGACGAGAAGAAGGGTTTGAGATTGAAGACGCGACAAATTTCGCGCCAACAGATGCTCCTGCAGGTTCTCCTGAAAAAATTGAAATGCTGCGTCAACGAGTAGCACGGGGTTTACCGCTCTGGCATCCAAATGACAGAGTGGATATGAATGGTCTCACAGCAGCAATAGAACCAAGAAATAATGGGCGACATAATAACCCATCCAATAAATCGTATCAGAAAGAATGAGTGTTCGATTTATTATACTATTCAATTGAATAGTATAATAGATTTATTACTGCAGCATTCGCTTAAACTCCTCCTCCTCAATCATTTTTATTCCAAGTTTCGTCGCTTCATCCTCTTTACTCCCGGGATCCGCTCCGAGGAGTAGGTAATCCGTCTTCTTACTCACAGAGGAGCTCACTTTGCCCCCCCGTTCCTTAATCATGGCTTTGGCTTGCTCCCTATGGAGTGTGGGGAGAGTGCCTGTGAGGACGAATGTTTTCCCTACGAAGATCTGTTTTACGGTAGAGCCTTTGGGGAGCAGGCACACCACACCGCCATGCTCAAATTTATGGATGAGTGCCTGGTGATCCTCATCCTCCACCCATTCCCTGATTGCATCAGCGACGACCGTGCCAATACCTTCGATTGCCTCTAAATCTTCTCTCGATTGAGATGCGAGGGTTTTGAGGAGATCGGAGAGGCGGATGGCGTCGATGGAGTTTTGAGGTTTTGACCAGCCTTCGCTCCTCTGGGAGCTTCGGCCGGCAGGGGTTTTGAGGTTTTGAGGATCATCAAACAGTGATTGCTGTGTTTTCATTGCTTTCTTTTCTTCCACACTCAATTTTGATGTCTTCCACGGGAGCCTCCTTGCCAGGATTTCTGCGGTTTCGCGCCCGATGTGGCGGACGCCAAGGGCAAAGATGAACCGATCGAGTGGGATTCTGCGCGCCTTTTCGATCGCTGTAAGTGCATTCTCGATCTTCTTCTCCTTAAAGAGTGGCACCTGCGAAAGCTCCATTTCCGTGAGGTAGAAGATATCAGCGGGATCAGTCACAAGACCAAGTTTGATGAGCTCTTCGATGGTCTCTTTCCCTAAGCCTTCGATATTGAATGCGTAGCGAGAGGTCAGATGTTCAATCCTCTCCTGCCGCACGCCAGCGCACTTTGGGTTCGTACAGCGGTACACTGCCTCCCCTTCGGGGCGATAGAGTGGCTTACCGCAGCTTGGGCAATTTTTGGGGAAGTGAAAGGGTTTTGCGTTTTTCTTCCGGAGCTTTGGCAAGACTTCCACAACTTCCGGGATGATATCGCCCGCTTTCTGCACGATCACGGTATCGCCAATTCTCACATCAAGCCTCTTAATCTCATCTTCATTGTGGAGCGTCGCCCTTGTCACCGTAGTTCCAGCGAGTTGCACAGGGGAGAGGAACGCGACTGGGGTGATTGCCCCTGTGCGCCCCACCTGGAGCTCAATATCCTCGATGATTGCGGTTCCCTGTTCCGCTTCGAACTTATAGGCGCGCGCCCAGCGGGGGGCTTTTGCGGTAGAGCCAAGATCACGCTGGAGTGGGAGATCATCTACTTTAAGAACGAGCCCATCGATTTCGAACGGGAGACTTTCCCGCTTCTTCTGCCATTCCTTGAGGAGTACTTCCGCCTTCTCCACTCCCTTGAGGAGTCGATACTCCCTGTTCACCGGGAGCCCAAGCTCTGCGATGCCCTCCAGAATCCCGCTCTGAGTTTTGATGCCGCATGCGTCGACTGCATTAGTGTTGAGCGAGTAGCAGAAGATCCTAAGATCCCGTTCTGCAGCCATTTTAGGATCAAGTTGGCGAACAGAGCCTGCGGCTGCATTCCTCGGATTTGCGAATTGTTCTTCTTCCGGGAGATCCTTATTCAAGCGTTCCAGAGATTTTTTGGTCATGTAGACTTCTCCGCCAATCTCGATGAAGCGGATGTTTGATTTCTCGAGCTTGCGATTTGGACGAAGGGTGAAGGGAATTGCTTCTATCGTGCGCATCGTATGCGTGACATCTTCACCTTCTACGCCGTTCCCTCGTGTAAGGGCGCGGACGAAGACGTACTGTTCGCTCTTCCACTCGTAGATTAGGGTGATATTGAGGCCATCAATTTTTAATTCTGCGACGAGCTCAAAAGTTTTTTTGGGTGAGTCGAGTGCGCGGCGCATCTGATCTTCCCATTCCAGGAGATCCTCATGCGAAAACGCATCCTGGAGCGACTCCTTCTTCGTGAGGTGATGCACCTTGGGGAGCCTGGAATCGAGTGGTGCGCCTACGCGCTGTGTGGGGGAATCTGCTGTGATGAGCTCTGGATAGGCTTCCTCAAGTGCACGGAGCTCCTTCTTGAGTGCATCGCGCACGGCTTCGCTTACCTTGGATTCATTCAAAATGAAATACTCGTGGTTCCGTTGCCAAATCTCCTCTCGGAGCATTTTGATGCGATCTGCTGCTGCAGCTTTGTTCATTGTGGATATTGTAGCGTAGCCCCTTTCTCCTCACGCATGTACGCCCCCTCCCCCAGCCCCTCCCCGCACTGAAATATTCATAAAGTAACGAGTATGTTTTATCATGAGATACGTGCGGGTGCGGGGAGGGGGTGTTTGTTTTTTTGTTTGCTTCGTTCACAAAAATAAACACATACATTCCCCCTCCGCATCCTTCCTGAATATTGCATTCAGAAATAAGCGGGAAGCTCAAATAGATTCAATGCGGAGGGGGTTAGGGGGAGGGCGTACTGTGCGCTCCTACAACAGTTCCATCGCCAGCCTCGCCATCTTCGCGGTTTCTGCACGGTTGATCTTTGCATCTGGCCGGAATGTTCCCTTTTCCGATCCGTCAGCGTTCGTATCGCCGGAAATGATTTCGAGCGCGTAGGCATAGGCGATATCGTTCTTGTAGCGGTGGTCCCTGGAATCCGCGAACGGGGGAGCGCCTTCGGGAATCTCCACCTCAAACGCCATGAGGAAGTAATGGAGGACTTCGGCGCGGGAAGCTTCTGCATTAATGTCCATCGCTACAGGAATGCCAAAGTTGTACTTCTCCGCACATCGGATGTAGGGGGCGGCCCAGTGGCCATCAATGCCGCGATGCTTCAGTTCCCCTGTGCAGGATGCCTGATCAATTCCTGCGAGGAGAGTGGCGATTTTTGCGGCTTCGGCGTGGGTGACGTTATTTGCCGGCTTGTACTCGCCTGTGAGTTTTCCCTGTGCATTCTTATATCCGGAAACAATTCCAAGACTCGAGAGTGCTTGTACGGAAGAATAGAACCACGCCCCTTTTGGCACATCGAAGAGCGTCGTCGTTTGTCCATTGATCGTGATCGTGAGATACGCATCGGCATTCTCTCCCGCTGCCTGATCGAGTTCTTCCAGGAGATCATCAAACTCATTTGTTCCTCCGAGATCTTCCTCCATGCCCTTCAGGCTTTCTTCCATGTCGCTCGTATCGAGGAATGCAAAACCGGTATTCGTGAATCCCAAGATCAGGAGTGTGCTGAAGAGGAGAATGGAACGGATGGTATTCATACGGCAAGGAGGGATATTGCCAAAGAGCATAGCATGCGATCATCATGGTGGCCATGACCCCACCTTTCAATCATCCTTGGCGGAATATGATTCTCTTGTTCTCATGTGTCTTTCTCTTCGCCGCGTCTATCTCTGTACGGGCGCAGGAGCAATCAGAACCCATTCAGAACCCTGAGCCAACGCAGGAGCAACCGGCACCTATTCAGAACCCCGAACCGATGCAGGAATGGATCCCTGATGAGTGCGGACAGGCTTTCCAATTCTGCAGAACAGTCTTCGAGGAGGGATCTCCCCGATGGGAGGAATGTCTCGAGGAGGAAATGGCATCCATTGATGCCGCCTGCGCGGCCCAGTGGAAAGCGCAGGGGGGAGTAGAACAATCTATGCCCATGGAGCAATGGGAGTGGGGACATGATGAAGCAGAAGAATGGGAGGGGGAGGACAATGGAGAAGAGCGGATAGAGGAAGGTGATGGCAGCGGGAAGGAACAGTGGCTTGAGGATCTTCAGGGGAATATCGGAGATCTGGACGAGGAGACGCAGAAATGCATTCTCGAGACCATCCATGCCAAAGAGGTTCGATGCGAAGTTTCCGCAGTCGAAGGGTGCGCAGCAAAAACTGCATTCAAGACGCTCGTATCAGAGGCAAAATGCGGCGGGGAAATCTTCCAGCATGTCGAGTTTGAGGAGCCAAGTTCGGGGGGGCATGATTTCAGTGAAGGATCGTTCGGGGAGGATCGTGGCGTGGGAGGTGGATGCATTCCTTTCTCACACACACTCCAGGGTCTGCAGGAGGAGATGCAGGGACGATCTCCGGAGGAGATTCTCAAGGAATACGAGAATCGCAAGCATTGGATGGCGAAGGCAGCGACGGAACATGGCGGCGATCCCGGGGAGTTTCTCATGCACTACGATGCGATGGGCGTGTGCCCGGATCAGGCAGGAGGAATGGGACATGGTCCTTCGATGGGAATGCCGGGGATGATGGATCATCCGGGCGGCATGCAGGGGCCGGGGGGAGGCAATATCGGCGAAATCTTCGGGAGAGCGGTCGGCATGCTCGTTCAGCTCTCGCAGGATGAACACCTGAGTGATGAGCACAAAGTACTCGTGCGTGAGACCTTGAGTTGGTTCAGCGATGCGCTCAACAAGATCGGCGCAGGCGAGGACATCGGACTGCTTGCGAATGAGGCCAGGGAAAAGCTGGAACATCTGATGCAGACCGTCGGGGGAATGATGGGAGGGATGGGGAATGGTGGGATGGGCATGCCGGATCCCGCGATGATGCGCGGTGAGATCGAACGCATGCTCTCGATGGTGAAGATGATGCTCGAAAAAATTCCAAAGGCGATGGAGATGATGGAAGAGATGGGATACGAAATTCCGGAGTGGGAGGAGCGCTACAGCGCGATCCAGGCGGGATTGAGCGAGGTCGAAGTTCTTTGTCGGGACGCAATGGACGCGACGGAACCGGAGGAATTCCGCGATTGTTTTGAGGCGATGAGGGAGGTGATGGAAAAGAAAATGCATGAACTCGAAAAGGCAGTGGAGGCAACCGTACCGCGGGAGGTCATGGACAAAGTGGGAAGAGAAATGGGATTTGATGAAATGGGAGAGCGGGGAGGAGGAGAGTTCCATCAGGATCGTGGCAACATGCCCGATATGTTCCGGGAGGAGATGGAGCATTGCACCGGGAATGGAAAATCGATGGAGGATTGCAAGCGGATGATGATGGAACGGATGAATCAGAACTCCGGTATGCGAGAAGCTATGCCGCAATCTTCTATTCCGCCACCTGCGTTCCGTCCGGCGGAGAACGAAGGGCATTGATTTTTCCATGAACATTCTCATCCTCGTCGCCGGCACCAATGAGCCGAGTAACAGCGCAACGCTTGCAGATGCATTTATGAAGGGGCTTCAGAAGCATAGGAATACTCACATCACCAAAGTTCATATCAAAGATCTCTCCATCGCGCCCTTTACGCTCGAATTCTACGACCCACGCATGGATCAGGGGGAAGATTTTACGAAAGTCCAGCGCCTGATGGAGCAGGCAGATGGCTTTGTGATTGCGAGCCCTGTCTGGAACTTTAGCGTCCCCGCGCACCTTAAAAACCTCATTGATCGCATAGGATCATTTGGGCTGGATGTGGAAACGAGATCCAGAGGGATGCTCAAGGGGAAGCCTTTCTACATCATTCTTACAGGCGGTACTCCCGTTTCCGGATGGCATGCACTTATGCGCAAAACCACATCGCACCTCCAGGAATCACTCCAGTACTTTGGCGCAAGCTACATCGGAGAGCATTACGAGCCAAAGTGCATGAAGGGGAGGGGAGTGTTTGGACTCGTTGTCCATGAGCGACCAGCATCGCTCAGTGCTGTGGAACGCAAAGGCCATGATTTTGGCAAAGTCGTTCTGGAGTACAACCAAAAGGGGAAAGCGCCGCTCTACCATCGGACAAAGGCAAAGGTGATGAAATGGGGGGAGAATGTGCTTAAGAAGATGACGTAAGGATGATCATTTCATCGATGCAACCACTTTCTTCGAAGCTCTTCCATACAGTGGGGCCTCCTTCTACAAGAACCGAAGAAATACCTTCCTCTTTAAGTTTTTGGAGGAGATCTGGAATGGGCAATTTTTCGTGGATGATAAGTGTTCGGGCGGAATCTTCGTCGGATAAAATCTTTGCGTTCTTTGGAATCTTGTTTTGTGGATCGAGGATAATGCGACGAGGGCCCTCACCCCCACTGCCCCCCCCTCTCCCTACTCCATTATCTGCTTCACCGTGTATCTCTTTTCTCCGATTCTTCTCTCGGGGTAGGGAGAGGGGGGGAACGGAATTATTGGTATAGCGCACATTCAATTGAGGATCATCCGCAATGACCGTCCCCGCTCCAACGAGAATCGCATCATGCATTGCACGGAGGTGCGTATGGGCCCAGAGATTCTGCTCCTCACTCGTGATTTTTCCGATGATGGTTCCATCTTTCCGCATCGCTTTCTTTACAGTGATCCAGGGTCTCCCTTGTTCGAGAAGCGAAAAAAATCCCCGGTTCTGTCTTCGGCATTCTGGTTCCATGATGGGACCTATGACTTCTATGCCATGCTTTGCGAGAATCTTTGCACCTCTATTACTCGGGTCGCGTGCTCCAAAGACAACGGTACTGATGCCTGCGCGAATGATGGCGTCGGTACAAGGGGGTTGTTTCCCTTTCTTACAACAGGGCTCCAAATTCACATAGAGCGTTGCCCCCCGAGCAAGATCTCCTGCTTTGCGGAGCGCCATGGGCTCCGCGTGCGATCCCCCAAATGCCTCATGCCAGCCCTCAGTGATGACACTCCCGCCTACAACGATCACGCAGCCAACGAGCGGATTCGGCGAGACTTTGCCGCGCCCGCTTTCGCCAAGCTCGAGACAGCGTTGGAGGAAGGGGTAGTGCATCAAAAACAGTCTAGCAGTGAGTGGCACGTGACTCCGTTACGTGCAGCACGCCGCGGAGCGGCGTGCCACTACGCAATCATTGTCTCTTCTTTCTCCAATGCCGTACTCCACTTCCCCTGCTGAGCCAGGCTATTCATCTTGGCTCTATGCAGGAAAGCGACCTGTCCCTTTGCAACATTCGCATTACTTCCTCCCCACGCTTTAAGGGCATCATCCTGGAGCGCCCGGCCATAGCTATACGTGAGCACCCATGGTGCGTGCGTTGCCAAGGCCTCTTTGGCACAGGCATTCAAATTCTCCGTTGCCTGCACCGAGCTCTGCCCGCCGCTTAAGAACACAATGCCCTGCATCTTTGCGGGGACAGAGGTATGGAAGAGTGCCACGGTGGATTTCCCCACGATATCGGCTGCATCTTTCATCTTCTCCTTTCCCGAGAGTACCATGTTGGTCTTGAGGATTGTGAGTGCAGGATCTACCCCGTGCTCCGACATTTTCTGGTAAAGCGTAGCGAGAGTCCGAAGCGTCACCTGCGAGCACTGTTCGAGTGAGTGCGTTCCATCCATCAATACTTCTGGCTCACAGATTGGTACGTAGCCCTTAGCAATAGACCATGCCGCCTGCTCTGCCATCACGTGCATTGCGTAATCGATGAATGCCTTGGAGGGATCCGGCTCTACCAGTATCACCTGCCGCCACTTGGTGAATCCGAGCGTTCCTTTGCTCCTCTCTGTCCATTCATCCAACTGTTTTCCCAATCCTTTGAGACCTCTCGTCATCGTCTGTGGGTCCCAATTCGGGTGCTCCTCCTTTCCGCCATCGGATTTGATGCCGGGGATGACTCCACGGCTTGCGATGAGCTCCGAGAAGATTTTCCCATCGCTGCCTTTTTGATCCACGGTTTCGTCGTAGAGAATCACGCCCGATATGTACTTTTCGTACCCCGGTGTGGTGAAGAGAAGATTACGGTACGCGCGACGGTTCTCCTCATTATTCTCGATCTTGATTGATTCGAGGCGCTTCTTGATCGTACTCGTCGATTCATCTGCGGCGAGGATGCCTTTTCCCTGGACCAAAATTTTCTGAATCATGTTTTTGAGCCGTGCAGTATCCGCAGTCATAGTCGTAAGGAAAAAATAGTGAGTTCCCTTGGATCATAGCCGATCAGGAGAATATTTTGAAGGGGCTTCGTCTATATTACGGGCCGAATATTTCTTAGAAAGAAAAGACGAACAGCAAAGTCCGCAAGAAAAACAAGGGGATCAAGATCACGAACCCAATCAGAAGAATTCTCCACTCTCGTGCCGATGGTCTTTTCCGTAGCAAAGCAGTAATGCCACGGACGAGGCCTACAATTATTAAACCTAATCCTACAAGAATGACGATTCCGAGAAGCGTGTTTATGATCGTAGGGAGAGAATCGAATATCATATGATGAGTATATTATACGAAGAAATGGATACTCATCGTATTCCAAAGAGAAGATCACTGCGATTCTTTCTCCTCGCGAACACGGGGTTTTTTGAGGAGTCCTTTATGTGGATCACCGATCGGTTCCGGTAGTTCCGGAGGAAGTCCCACCGATGCCTGAACATGAGAATCCCCATTATTTGCGGAACGTACGAGCTCTGTTTCGGTGGTGATGGGATGCTCTACAACATCACGAACCTTTTCGATGATTTCTTGAAGGAGAGGTCCATCTTCTCTCAAGGCAGCTTTCACCGCTGCTTCATCGAGATGCACCGGCTCGGGCGTGGGAGGTCCAGCGTGGTTGAATCCGTCCGTGAGTTCAAGGTGCTGGTCGCGTTTGAGTTCGTCCATGACCTTTTTGACGCACAGAGGTGTCAATTATTACGCGATGATTTCTTTTATTAGGGACTTGCCTGCGCATGGAGCGGTTATCTTGCAAGAATGGGAGCACTGTCTCTTGGAGAATGGGATACGGGAGGGGAAGGAGGATCATTATCATCGAGTCCTTCAATATCAAACCAGAAGTGCGTTCCGTTCGGTCCTTCGGCATCGTGGATCTGTTCTAAGACCGATTCCGCCTCCTGTTCCATCACTTGCTCAATAGTGAGGCTGAAGCTCTCGGCAAATAGAATTCTCTCGATGTGAATTCGTATACCTACGCGCATTGCAGAACAATGTTCTTGTATACGCGCTTGAAGCCATTCGATATCCCGATCAATGAGTCCATCTACCCGATACACATTGAGAGCGGACTCATTCGGATTGAAGAGATTTCCTGCAAGAAATGGGTAATCTTCTTTGGTGGATTCCATAGGGGATTGGTGGAGCATACCGGGTTCGAACCGGTGACCTCCTCGATGCCATCGAGGCGCTCTACCAGCTGAGCTAATGCCCCACAAAGGTGGACGGTAATTAAAGAAGGATCAGAGAAGAGCGCGCCCTTTTATATGCGCCTCGCTTCGCTCGGCGGGGCAGCTGAGCTAATGCCCCACAAAAAACAAGGATGAAAAGATCGGGACGACTCACACACTATGACATATATCTTTCTGCGTGACGAGAATATTCCATAGGATTTTTTGAATGGTGCAATAGATTTGAATAGTAGACACATAGAATATATGTATAAGTTCTATGATACAATATTGGATGATATGGACCGAAAAATTCTTCGACAGAAGGCAGCTTCACTTCGTAGGCAGGGAAGGACGTATGGGGAGATTTCCCGCATTCTCGGAAAGATTCCGAAGGGTACCCTTTCCTCATGGTTACACAATGTTCACATTCCCCTCCGTGGACAACGTCGTCGTAATCGAGCGGTAGCCCGCCAATTGAGTCATGCAAGAGAAAGGGCAGTTTACGCAAGATCGATGCTCCGAAGAGAATATTTTGATGCACTCAAAGCCAATAATATGCATCTCATGATGCATATGGGAAATAAGGAGGTGGCAAAACTTCTTTTGGCAATGCTCTATGCTGCGGAGGGCGCAAAGGGGAAAAACACTGCATCTCTGGTTTTTGGGAATTCCGACACTCGGATTATTCGGATATTTCTTTCATTGCTTCGCACCTGTTATCAGCTCGATGAGCGGAAATTCCGATGCACAGTGCAGTGCAGAGCGGATATGCATTCGAAAACATTGGAGCGATTTTGGTCGCGAGTAACTAAAATCCCTCGACAACAATTTTATGCAACAAGCATCGATCCCCGTTCCATTGGGAAAAAATCAAATAAACCTGCATACAAAGGGGTGTGCCGTGTGCAATACTTTTCGGCGGAACTATTCCATGACCTTATGATGGTTTTTGAATTGGTTTCGGAGAAAGCTTCTTAAATCCTCTTTACCCTTATGGTCTCCCCCTACCAAAATTCCTGCCAGATCTTCTCCTCTAAGGAGATCAAATCTCTCCGCATAGGAGGAAAGATTCTCCATGATTGTCTTGTTCATGTTGCGGCCCTCGTACGCCCTGGGATCACGACGATCGAGCTTGATAAAGCTGCGGAAGAATTTATTAAGGGGAGGGGAGGGAAGCCAGCCTTCAAGGGGTACCACAACTATCCGGCGACGCTCTGCACCTCTATCAACGACGTCTGCGTCCATGGGATTCCAGGAGAGGAAGCTTTGGAAGAGGGAGATATCATCGCGCTCGATTGTGGTGTGCTGTATGACGATCTCTACACCGATGCCTGTATCACTGTTCCTGTGGGGAAAGTTTCCAAAGAAGCGGAGAAGCTCATCAGTGCGACAGAGGAGGCACTCAAAGTTGGGCTTTCGAAGGTTCGGGCGGGGGCTCGGACGGGTGATATTTCCTCTGCGATTCATGGAGTTCTTTTGGAGCGCGAGTTCGATGCAATGCGGCAGCTCACAGGGCATGGCTTGGGGGATGATCTCCATCAGTTCCCAGAGATTCCAAATATTGGCACTGCAGGTAAGGGGGCAGAACTCCCGATGAACACCATTATTGCGATCGAGCCGATTAGCACCGCAGGATCAACAAAGATCAAAGAAGATGGGGATGGCTGGACGCTCCGTACAAGTGATCATGCGCTTTCGGCGCACTTTGAACACACGGTGCTTGTGACCGAAGCGGGATGTGAAGTACTCACGTGATGCAATGCATCACATATTTGAATAGAACTTCGACTTCTGATTCGTTCTCCGATTCTCCTCTCGTACGAGCGCCCGGATCCGAGCGAGGCGGCGGGTGGGTTTCTTTTTAAAGCGCATCCTCTCGCGCAGCGTCTTCATAAACCTGGCTTCCTGCACCTGCTTTTTAAAGCGGGTCATCAGGCGGTCGTTACTCTCGGAGCCTTTCTTGACGGCGTAGATTGCCATAGGAACTTTGTAAAATCTACAGGTGAGGGAAAGTGTGGTCAATTGAATTCTCCATCGAAAAGAGTCCAAGAATCCAAGGAACCAAGATTCCAAGAACCAGAAGCCCTCTATTCCTTGAAATCTTGGTTCCTTGGTGTCTTGGAATCTTTCTCATTTTCTGCTATCATATTCCGAATACCAAAAAACACACAAAAACCTATGACCCTCCCCGAGAGAATCGAGCGCGCGGTGCGTCAGGCAATTGATCCCATGGAGGAAATGCCGTTCTTGCAGGATGTGCCAGTGGAGGAGGTGAATCTTCTTATCGATGAGTACCTCGCAACGATTCAGGCGCAACTCCTGGAAGTGATTGCAACGGGCGGTGAGACATTCCTGGATGCAAACGATGCAGCGGGCCTCTGCGCAGTCTGCATCGCAGGAGGAATCGATCTCCCGGCGGATGCGCTGCTCCGCACGTGCCAGATGATCGTCGAAAATTCGAGCCAGTCTGCTGAATACATTGCAGATCTCCCAAATGGAGAACCGGTGTACATGGTAGGAATGGAGATCAGTCTTGCTGCTTAACGCTTTGCCCACTGTGGAGCACGGCGGGCTCTCTTGAGTCCTGGTTTCTTGCGCTCGCGGATACGGGCATCACGACGGATGTACCCTGCCTTCTTCAAACTTGGCCGAAGCTTAGGATCAAAGAGTGTGAGTGCGCGGGAGATGCCATGACGAATTGCTTCCGACTGAGCTTCCTTGCCGCCACCCAGGACTTCGATTGTGACATCGAATGATCCTGTGAGATTGGTGAGTGTGAGCGGGGAGAGAACCTTCTCTGGCTGAATACCACTGAAGTAACTCTTCAGCTTTTGGTTATTCACCGTCACGCTCCCCGTGCCTCCTTCGAAGAGCTTCACGCGGGCGATTGCGGATTTCCTCTTCCCCGTTGCATAGAAGTACTGAGCGTTCTTCATGATGAGTTAAGTGAGAGGGGAGGGGAGGGGTTCTGGCTTCTGCGCGTCGTGTGGATGCTCTGTGCCCTCGAAGACATGGAGGTGTTTCATTTTGAGATCGCGGAGCTTGTTCCGTGGGAGCATGCCCCGCACAGCGGTTTCGAGCACCTTCTCCGGAGACTCCTCGATCATACGAGCAAAGGGAATGCGCCGGAGGTTGCCAAAGTATCCACGGTGATGAATGTACTCCTTCTGCTCTGCCTTCTTGCCATGGAGTACCACCTTGCTCGCATTCAAGACAATCACATGGTCGCTCATTATCTGATGTGGTGAGAAAGTCACCTTGTGCTTGCCGTTGACGATATGGGCAATGCGCGTCGCAAGGCGGCCAAGGTGTTCCCCTGTCGCATCCACGACGTACCAATGGGGAGCCTCTGGTGGTGGGATGCTCGTCTTCATGATGATTTCTTCTTTCGGGGAGTTTCTTTTTCCGTTGCACTATCCACAAGCGAAATCTCGACGAGCTTTGCGCCATCTCCCTTCCGAGTCCCGAGGGGCTTAATGCGCGTGAATCCCGAGGGACGTGACTTATAGCGATCGACAAAGACCTCAAAGACCTTCCGTGCGGCGTTGCGATCCGTCACCACCGTATTTAAGAAGCGCACAGCAATATGTGGAGGGCGGCTTTTGGCTTTGGCAATCATGCGATCGACGAGTGGTTGGATCGCCTTTGCGCGAGCACGGGTGGTCTTCACCGATTCGTAGAGAAGGAGAGAGGTAATCAGGTTCCGCACGAGCATGCGTCTCTGAGCGGGTTTTCGGCCGAGGCTGACCTTTGGAGAAAGCATTAGGCTGCAGGGGTGGAAGCATCATCGAGGAGCGTGAGACCGCGCTCCTGTAATACGTGTTCAACTTCATCCAGTGCTTTGCTCCCGAAGCCGCGGAGGTTCGTGAGCGAAGCCTTACTGCACTTCGTGAGCTGTTCGATACTGCCAATCCCTCCGTTGATGAGTGCATTGAGAGTGCGTGGGGAGAGGTTCAGGATCTCGATCGGTGTGTAGGTCTGCTTCACCTGTTGCTGGGTTTCCTCCGTGACCACTGCGGCAGAGCTCCGCTGGAAGTTTGCGAGGAACTCCTTCTCGATCTGTTCCTCATCCAGGCTGAAGTAGCCGAAGTAGCTCGTGAGGAGCTGAGCGGCGAACTTCATTGCTTCCTTGGCTGTGAGTGAGCCGTTGGTCTCGATTTCGATCTTGAGCTCATCCAGGTTTGTGCGCTCCCCGACGCGTGTTGGGGAGATGTCGTAGCGCACGCGCTTCACAGGACTGAAGACCGCATCCAGGAACATGAGTCCAGGCTCGCTCTGCGTGCGGTTCCGCTCGGAAGCTGCCAGGTACCCCACCCCCTTCTCCACGTTCAGCTGGAGCTTGAGCGCTCCGCCCTTTTCGAGCGTAACGAGCGGGAGATCAGGGTTCAGAATTTCGATATCGGAGCTCACTTTGAGATCCTTTGCCGTGAGCGTTGTGGGCCCCTTCCCTTCGAGCGTAATCGTCTCTGCATCCTTGTGGAACTTGCGGAGTGCAAGCTGCCTTAGGTTGAGAGCAATATCGAGGGCCGATTCCACTACCCCCTTCAACGTAGAGTATTCATGGCTTACCCCATCAACCCGCATCGAGGTAACTCCTGCACCCGGGAGGCTGGAGTAGAGCACGCGTCGCAGGGCATTGCCGAGCGTCATGCCATATCCCGATGGGAGCGGAGAAATCACGAATACCAGGTGATGTTCATCACCCTTTGCACTCCCACCAGAAGGCGTTGTCACCGTGATCTTTGGCGGACCGATTTCCTCTTGGATGATATGCATGGTACGGGAGGGAAGAGAGAGGGAGAGGAGGGAATTTAACGGGAGTAGAGCTCGACGACTTTCTGAATATCGAGGCCCTGCTCAAAATGATCGGGTTGTGGGATACCCACGATCTCAATTTTCAACTTTGTTGCATCTGCTTTGATCCATGCTGGAGGAACAAACTTCTCGGATGTTGCAAGAATGCCGGCGAACATCGGGGAAGTGGCGGAGCGCGTACGGATTTCGATCACGTCACCCGGTGCCATCATGCGGGAAGGCACGGTGCAGCGGCGACCATTCACGAGGAAGATCCCATGCCCTGCCATCTGCCGCGATTGCAAACGTGTGAGTGCAAAGCCAGCGCGGTAGATCGTGTTGTCGAATCTCGATTCCAGAAGCCGGAGGATCGTTTCGCCCGTTGCACCTTTAATCTTCTGCGCTCTCTTGTAGTAGTTTCTAAACTGGCGCTCCGAGAGTACGAAGGTATCGCGGACTTTCTGCTTCTCCACGAGCTGGCCTGCGTACTCTGATTTCTTGGTACTGCGAGTCTTTGGTCCTTTGCCGGGACCGTAAGGCTTCTTCTGAAGAATACGGTCATACTTATCCGAACCGTACAGGTTTGCACCTTGTCTCCGAACGCGCTTTGCTTTGGGACCGGTAAACTTCATAGAGGAAGGAAGAGATTAAATGCGGCGGCGGCGCTTGGGGCGGCAGCCACCGTGGGGAATCGGAGTGACATCCACAATCTTGTCGAAGTCGAGACCAGAGCCCTGCAAGCCACGGAGCGCCTGTTCGCGGCCGGGGCCGATTCCTTTCACAAACACCGAGCACTGCACCATTCCAAATTCCTGCACCTTCTGCCCAGCGGTTTCCGCTGTGACTTTGGCGGCGTAGGGCGTGCTCTTCCTCGATCCCTTAAATCCGCATGAGCCCGCAGATGCAGAGCAGAGGACGTGCCCTGCGTCATCGGTCATCGTCACGATCGTGTTATTGAGTCCCGCCTGGATGCAGGCGCGACCGTGGGGAGCATTTCGCTTGCTCTTCTTGCGCTTCACCACTTTTGTCTCTTCCACACTTTCCGCACCCTCCTTTGCTTCTTTTGCAGTCGCGGCGGGCAGGCCAGTTTCTGGCGCTTTATTCTTCTCGGGTGCCGGTTTTTTCAATTCATCTGGCATGAAAAAAAGAGAAGGGGAATGGTTTACGTCTTCGTGAGCGTGACACGTCCGGAGAGTCCGGTCTTCTTCTTCCCACGGCGCGTGCGGGCATTCCTGCGGGAAGTCTGTCCGCGCACGGGGAGTTTTCGGCGGTGGCGATATCCTCTATAGGAACCAATATCCTGGAGCCTGCGAATATCCATTGATATACGTCGCGTGAGTTCTCCCTCAGTCTCAAAGCGATCAATGATCGTGCGGAGCAATGCTTCCTCCTTTTCTGTGAGCTCATCAGACTTCTTATCAAAGCTGATCTGGGCTTCCATGAGGATGGTGCGGCTCAGGCTTCGCCCGATACCCTTGATCGAGGTAAGCGCTGCTTCCATTCTCTTCTTTGCCGGGAGGACAACACCTGCGATACGAACCATGGAGAGTGAAAAAGAAAAAGGGAAAAGGCAAAATGAGAGATTAACCCTGACGCTGCTTATGCTTCTTGATTTTGCACACAATGCGTACGACGCGATTCCTGCGGATAACGCGGCAGTCTTTGCACATGCGGCGGACGGAAGCACGAACTTTCATGGATTGATTGAGAGAGAGTACTTAAGCGACGGAAGGAGTGTCTTCTGACTTAAGGGTCATCGACTCTTCCGGGAGAGAAGGAGCAGAGGGGGGTGGATCCATGATGGATTCACCGGCACGAAATCGGAACACGATGCGACCTTTGCCGAGATCATAGGGAGTCATTTCCACTTTCACTCTGTCGCCAGGGAGGATGCGGACTCGGTGTTTGCGCATGCGTCCAGCGAGATGGCAGAGGAGTTCGTGGTCTTTTGCTTCGTTGGAAAGGATCCGGACGCGGAATGTGGCGTTGGGGAATGATTCCTCGACAACGCCGATGAGCTCAATGACTGCTTTACTCATAACTCGATGATGCTCTAGAGAGGGAATCGAAGGAATGAGCGAAAAGTCGCTACAAGCCGGGGAATCCTACAGATGTGAAATAGCCTCGACAAGGTGTTTCCCTAGGAAATTCATTGCTGTTACGAAAATTGTATTGCGCATTTTGATAAATATTTTATTGATTATTTTAATAGAAATCAAGTTCCTTGGCCATTTTAGAGGCCAATCTCTGCCTCCACACTCTTCATTGCTTCAAGAGTGATGCCGATGAATTCCTCCAGAGGAATCGAGAGGAACTCCTCACACTTTTGAATCTGATCGCGATCGACCTGGGCCGCGAACCCCTTATCCTTCATCTTCTTCTTTACGCTCGAGACTTCCACATCGGCGATCTTCTTACTCGGACGAACGAGTGTGACTGCGATGATGAATCCCGTGAGCTCATCCACGCAGTAGAGACATTTTCGTAACATGGTATCGAGCGGATACTCCGCGCCGTACTTGCTTTGGTAGTGCGCGCGGATATCGCCGAGGAGTTCCCCTGGAGCCTCGATCGTCTTCAGAAGATTTTCCAGAGGCTCGCCGCAGTGACGTTCGTAATCTTTATCGAGCTGATCCCAATCTAAGTCATGCAGCATGCCGGCCACTCTCCACGTCTTCTCATCGCCGCCAAACTTCTTTGCGAGCGCTGCCATCGCGGCGCCGGTTGCGATCAAATGGGCCTTCGTCTTATCTGCATGCTGCGCGAGCAGACTGTGTGCCGCAGGAAGAAGATGGCCGTAATCGGCGTGTTGCAAGAGAATCATGGTTTTCATAGTAGCAGATCAGTTCATGGAGATCCCCCTCATGCGACTTCGAATAGAAAGAATTTGTCCGATTATTTTTCTCGTTTTCTGAGAATTTCTATTTCCCCTCTTATAGCTTTTATGGCTTACAAAAGCCATATTAATGGGCTCACGATAGAAAACACTCTCTCTTTTGACAGCGTTATTCCGAAGGAGGATCTTCGTTCTATGCAAGAACGATGTGCTGAGCCGGTTGTTCTCACCGAAAGAAAAGAAGATGGCGATATGTACCTTGTGGCACGCGCACAAAACGGAGACAGAGAAGCTTTTGGTACGTTGGTTCGTGCATATGAGCCAATTATTTTTCGTTTCATACTGAGATACGTAGGGAATCGGGATGATGCTGTAGAGAGTATGCAGGAAGTTTTTTCAGCTGCGTTTCAAAATCTCAATCGATTTAATGGAAGTTCTCTCTTTCGTACGTGGCTCTGTGGTATAGCATTGCGCCAAGCGCTTATGTTTCGTCGGACGAGGGAGCGCTATCGAAAATATATTGAAAGATATGCAAATCAACGAGATGGAAAACCGATAAGTTCAATGGAAGAAAACCCAGCGGAAATTGTCATGCAGGGCGATAGCTATGTACACCTCATCAGGATGCTCTCGGGACTTTCGATAGATCAGAAGAATGCGCTTATACTAAGCGCACAAGGGATGACGATGGCGGAGATTGCGGAAATGCTCGAAATCGGTATAAGTGCTGTAAAAATGCGCGTACATCGTGCACGTACCTTAGCCCGAAAAGCATTATTTACAGCCTGGAATCAAGAAATCATGAGAGAAGCCGCATTTACTTCAAAACAAGGATAAGCCTCTTGCATACTTCCTCCCGGTTGAACGTGGAGAGAAACCACCCCACCTGTGGCCCCGACTTCCGCCCGAGGAAAATCTGGTAGAGAGGTTCAAAGAGCTTTTTCGGGTTGATACCGGTTTCCTCCTTCACCGCATGAATTTTTTCGTGCACGGCTTTGCCTCCCCAGGGGAGAGAAGAATCACTCAATGCCTCCGAAAGTTTTGTGAGTGCTGTTTTCTGCTCTTGATCGAGAATCAGATCTTTTGGTACCTCTGTAAGAATCGTAAATTTCTCTTCTGCTGGTGCCAGTGTCTCAATCCACTGTTTCACATAGAGCGCACGTTCCCTGAGTGCCTCCTTTTCCGCAGCATTGAGTGGAGATCCCTTTAACTTCTCAGCCTCCAAGAAGAGATCGAGGTGTGGCATCTGAATAATGAATGCCAGAATTGAGAATCGCATCTGCCACAGATCCTCTGGTTTCTTTTTTGGATCAAGATGAGTGAGTTGAAAGGTGCGTGCAAAATCTTCATCTGGTTCTTTGTGTCTCTTAAAGTAGTGATCTGCCAGCCGATCGTACTCATCGAAGAGATTCGGAATCGTCTTCCCCTCCGGATCAAAATCGATTGGGCGATTTGGGATCGTACGGATCATGAGGAGCTTGAGGAGCATGGGAGGGAGCAGATCACTCACTTCCTTCGCGGAAGCCCCGAGCCCCTTGCTTGCACTCATTTTCTTGCCTCCAATATTGAAGAATTCGTAGGGAATATCGAATGGATTCGGATAGTGGAAGACCTCCTCACTGATCCTTGCACCAATTGCACGCGATCCACCTGCAGCCGAGTGATCTTTGCCGGCGCCTTCGATATTTACATTCATCACTTTCCACTTGGCCGGCCACTCCACCTTCCACGGGAGCTTTGCGAGCCCATCAAAAGGGCTCACTGTCCCTTTATGTCCACAGCCCTCTGCCCAGGCGACGTACTGCTTCTTGCACTCGTACGTCACTTTTTCTCCGTCCCATCCTGTCACTTGCGTTGTGCCGATCTTGCCACACTCCTCACAGATCACGGAGAGGGGATACCAATCATCGGGTTTGCCACCGCCACTCACATCTTTGTAGATCGCACGAATTTCCGCTGCATGATCCAGTGCCTCGCGAATGACTCCATTGAACTTCCCATCGATGTAGAGCGGACGGAGAGTATAGAACTCAATCGGGAGCTTGAGGCGATCCACTACCTCCTTCAGCTCATCACCAAAGACCATCGCATAATTTTCGTGGCCGGGTTCTGACGCGGGCACGGTGTAGAGCGGCTTTCCCATGTGTGGCCGATAGGTTTTCTCATCCACGTACACGGGGAGTCCGTCCATCGGATCAAAATCATTGAGCTCAAAAAGAAATTTCGATTCGATATCTTCCTCTTCAAGAACTTGTGCGATCAATCCATGGATCAGAATTCCACGAAGTGAGCCCACGTGCACGCGGCCAGAGAGAGTTTTCTCATCGCGGATCGTGAGGGGCTTCTTCGCTTTAATCTCATGAGCAAAGCACTCCTTAATTTCGTCCCTGATGCGGTCAGCCCAGATCATGTAATTATTGTACAGGACGGAGGTCTTCGTCCTGCCCTGCTGGTTGCAGCACTTCATCACATACAGGCTCCCGAGTGAGGTTTCTAGTAAGAGAATTTCAGCACTTTTGTGTCTACCCCGAGCGATTGTTGGGTACCGAAGAAGACCTGCCGGGAACTTGAGTCAATTGCTGCCGAGTAGAACCGATCAGCATGCTCACCTGCGTCAGCAAAAAGAGTTTGTCCCTTGCTGAAATCCGAAAGGTTCACCTGTACGGCTCCGCCAGGATTGGGATTGAGACCAAAGAAAGCAATTTGTGATGCGAGATCAATTACTCCGGAGATCACACTATCTTCCCCCGTACCAAACACGAGCGTTCCGGCATGCGTAAAATCAGAAAGGCGGATCCGGACTACCCTTCCTGGCACAGTTCTTGCCCCAAAGTAGGCGTAGTCACTAGCAACATCAATGACACCAGCTTGTTCAAGGCGGTTCTCTCCAGCGTTGAGAGTGAGCGCACCGACGCGGGTAAATGCATTGAGATCAATCTTTATGACCTTGCCGGGACTTGTACCAGTGCCAAAGTATGCGAAGCCATTCACGCTATCTACGGCACAGGAAGTGAGGCTGCTTTCGCCCGCGGGCAGCACGAGGACATCTTGCCTCTGAAATGGTGACAAACTTACTTTGACGATCTTCGCCGGTGATTGATTGAGACCTAGGAAGAGGTTGCCGCCGTACATGCATATCGTCGTAATTTCGTTTTCTCCTCCATTCAGTGGCAGGGTTGTGCTACTCGATAGATCATTCATATCTACCCGGTGGACTCTCCCTGGCCAGGAATCCTCACCAAAGTATGCGTATGTGCCATCGTTCACCGCAATAGGCAGATGATTGTTTATCCCGGCAGCAACGGTGCTGGTTTGTATCAGACCCATATCCGAGACTTGCATTTTTCCCACGTAACCGCCTTTTCCTCCAGCGAAGAGATATCCATTGTGATACGTGATAGATCGCGCGGTGTTGCTTGTGATGAGGTATTCTCCAGTGCGACACAATCCAAAGCATTCAAGAGCAGCGTCTTGATCACAGCTGCTCGTGAGTGGAGCCTGCGAACCGAGGTAAGCTGCAATGATAACGGGACGGCCTGCATTGCTATAGACTTCGAAACCTGTGCGAGTTTCCTCTGTTTCGGCGGTATCGTAAGGGAGACAGGAGATGAAATCCGGTACGAGGGAATCCAAAGCAATACAACTTGGATCGAGACCGGAAGGCACGCCTAACTTGCAGATGGGGTTAGCGTTCTCCGAGCCATCTTCAATATTGTTTTGTAACTCCCACTGTTCTATCAGTTGTGAATAGAGGGCGTTTTGCACTGCCTTTGCATCGCTCTTTCGTTGCGTGTCGTACGACTTTGTAAACATACCGGGGACATTAACGGCTGTGATGACAACACCCGAAATAACACTGATGATTCCGATCGACAGCAGGAGCTCAACAAGGGTAAACCCGCATCGAGACGGGCTCCTCTCCCCTAATGCATGTCGTGCCTTTACAGCTACATTGTGATGCATTGGAGTGGGAGAGAGGAGGAGTCTTGCGTTTAAGAACCGATTAACTCCAGTGTACTAAGAATACTGCAAGTAGCAATATTCAGTCCTTACTTCCGCTCCCACTTCTTTTTCTTCAGCCCCTTCTCTGCGGCATCCTGCTCCACCCCGAACCACTCGCTCCAGAGCATGTATTCTTACGCGAGTGGCTCGGGTTCGGGGCTTCGCATTACTTCCGGAGCCATTTCTTCTTGCGTAGCCCAGCCTCCGCTGCACTCTGCTCCGCTTTCTGCTTACTTGCGCCTTTCCCTTCTGCCACTTTCTGATCACCGAGGAATACACCCACTGTGAACATTTTATCGTGATCCGGTCCTATTTCCTCCATCACACGATACGTTGGGGTGACACCGAGTTCTTCCTGCGCGCGTTCCTGGAAGACGCTCTTAGAATCGCGATCCTCGCCTTTGGCCAGGAGCTCGCGGAGCTTACTCAGGATGAATGTATCTATGAAAATTCTCGTCGCATCGAATCCCTGATCGAGGTACAGAGCTCCAATCAACGCTTCGATCACATCGGCGAGTGTGGAATCTTTCTCCCGACCGCCGCTCGCATCTTCCCCCCTGCTCATCAAGAGGTATTTCCCCACCTGAATCTCCTTTGCAATGCCCGCGAGTGTTTCACCTTTCACGAGCGCCGAACGCCAATTAGTGAGTTCCCCTTCGGGTTTGCTGCTAATTGCATACAGGAACTCGGTAACAGCAAGCTCCAGCACTGCATCCCCTAAAAACTCCAGGCGCTCGTAGCTCTTCTTACGATCCTCACCTCGTACGGCAGAACGGTGCGTGAGTGCCTGTAAGAGGAGCTCCTTATTACGGAACTTGGTACCCATGGTCTTCTCCAGTGTGGCGAGGGTGGGGGAGTTGGTCATTCCAGAGTAATGATAGCGGATTCAATCATGGGCAATGGCATTCAACACCCCATTCACGAATTTTCCGCTCTCCTCTCCTCCAAATTCTTTGGCGAGTTCGATCGCTTCGTTCATGACGACTGCCGGAGGAGCATCGCTCCCATGGAGGAGTTCGTAGGTTCCGATCATCAGAATGCACCGCGTCATCCGATCCATTCTATCGATTGGCCACTGTGGGGCATGGGAGCGCATTGCATCGCGGATGTCTCCATCATGCTCGTGGATGCCCGCGAGCAAATTAGCTGCAAAATCGCGATCGACATCACTCACGACTTCCTCCAGATTCCTCGTGAGGATAGTTCCTGCTTCTTCATCCAAAGTTTCCGATGGGTGACCATCATGAAAATCCTCTTCGAAGAGAGTCTGCATGACAGCAATCCGTGCGAGGCGTCGTCGGGAGGCCATATGCGCGAACGTTATCTGTCCTTGCTCCTTTGAACAAGATCTGAACGTGTCATTTATTCTCCATCCGTGCATGTTCCAACCCCTTTTTTTGATGGAGTATCCGGTCAAGGACACCGTTCACAATTTTTCCATTGGATGGTCCTCCAAATCTTTTTGCAATTTCGATTGCTTCGTCGATAGCGACGAGATCGGGTATTCCATCATCAAACAGAATTTCATATGTGCCAACTTTAAGTGGAGCACGTGTGGATGGGAGAATGCGGCTCCATGGTCTTTCTGCTCCTATGGTAATGATTGATTCCAGTTCATCACGGTTACGCATAACGCCATTGAAGAGCCTCATCGCAAATTCTCGTATGTCTTCTTGCAACTTACCGAGGTGTCTATTTCGAATTTGTTCTGGACGAGTACCAGTATCAAACTCTACTTCGTAGAGAGCCTGAACTGCACGTTCCCGCCCTTTTCGTCTGCCGTAGATCACGCCTTAATCTTCGTAATCTTCTCAAGTGCTTTCTCACCGCTCTTCTCCTTTGTGTAGTACCCGGCATACGGAGAATTCATGCGACCGCGGAGCTTTTTCCATTGGCTACGGAGGTAGGCACCGTAGCGATTGCCGCTCCGATCATTACTCAGCCGTTTTTTAGGGGTGGGACGCTTTGCCATGTTGGGAGCAATGTAGGGGGAGGAATTGAGGAGGTCAATGAAGAATGGGGGGTTTATTGGGTTCGTAACCCAACCTCCTTCATAAACTTAACCCACCTAAAAACCTTATCGTCTATTCCCAGAAATTGCCGTCATAAACCGTACCACGTACAGGAATAGGTTGAAGATATCGAGGTAGAGGTTGAGCGCGAGGAGAAACGGATTTGCCCCCTGCCTGCTCATCACTTGCACACGCTGGAAGTCGTAGGCGGTAAAGAGCGCAAAGAGTACGACTCCCGCGGCGCTCAATCCCATCTCGAATCCAATGCTTTGCCTGAGCGCTGGAACAAAAATCTGGAGGAGCGTTAAACCGACGATCCCAAGGAGAGCGAAGAAAAGGGAGCGTCCAAATACCCCAAGATTGATCGAAGTTGTACGAGCAAAGAGGGCTGCAGCAGCACTCATGAAGGTCGTGGCCACGAGTGCATTGAAGAGAATTGCATTCCCATTCGCGTATCCTTGCGAGACTGCCCAAAGGTATGGACTGATCGTAATGCCAGAGAGGAGTGGAAAGAGCGCAAAGAGGATGAGATTCAGGGGACTCCGATCTTTCCAGAGCGGTGCCGTAAGTAAGATCGCAAATTCTGCAATCACGAGGAGAAGCGCAGTGCCGCCTCGGAAGAGGATCGGCGCATAGATATTGCCTGCGAACACACCCACCGCAGTGAGTCCCATGGCGAATGCGAAGAGCATGAACACCTGCATTTCGCCGGTCTTTGTGAGGGTGATTGGCTGTGATCCGGGAATAGAATATTGCATGCTTTTATGGTAGAATATCTAGATTATGTTCTGCAAGAAATTCCCGGAGAATCGGCTGATGGATGCATTTCTGCATCCTCGCGCACTCACTTTCGTAAGGCTCTCTCTCCGAAATGTGTTGCGATGGCCTCTAAGGATCCTGATGCTCGCCGCGGGCTGTGTGTTGCCCATGCTCACTGCCGCGCAGGCTGTTCCTTCGGTGACCATTCCATCGACCTCGTTTGGTCCACTCTGTGCTCTTACTGGTCTCTGTGCCATGAGCCCGGCAACGGGCGTTGCAAGCATTGCCGATTACCTCACCTATATCATCGTTCCTGCAGTGAAGGTGATCTTCGTGGGAGTTGCGGTGATTTACGTCTCCCGCTATGCGCTCACGATGATCCTCTCCGGAGGAGATGAATCCGCGATCACCGAGCAGCGTGAAGCCTTTGGCGATGCAGCACGCGGTATGGCATTTGCAGGAATCGCTTCGTTCATTGTGAACACCTTTGCTCCAAGCGCTGCGGGTGTGGCACTCGTGAATCCAGGTCCGTTCGTTAATGCACTCAATTTGGTTGCTGATTTTCTTACCATCGTCACGGGCGCTTTCCTCATCTTTGTGATCAGCTTTGCTGGATTCCGCCTCATTGTTCTGCAGGGGGATGAAGGCGAGATAGAGAAGCAGAAGAAAAACTTCTTCAATGGTTTGATTGGTATTGCGCTGCTCTTCACTGCACGCGTGATTGTGCTTGCCATCCTGCCGACAGGAAGCCCTGTGTTACTCGTGGATGAGATCGGAGGCATGATCCGGTTCCTCCTCGAAATCATTGCGGGGCTTGCCGTTACTTCCATCATTGTAAGCGGTGTACTCTTCGTTGTATCGCTCCATAACGATGGGCTCCGCCAGCGCGCGAGGCGCATTCTCACCTCCACAGTGATCGTTCTTGTGATTGTGATTCTCTCGCATCTGCTTGTCGCAGTATTGCTTCCGCCTACCGCTCCACCTTCCACGATCTAAACCGATGCATGTTCTTGCTTCCCTCATTGGGGTGGGAGTCGCATTTCTCGCTCTCCCGGAACTCGTATCCGCGCAGGTGGGTGCACTCCCGAATATTGTAATTGACGTCATCAGCCGCGTGCCGTGGCTTTCCTCTAACCTCCCAACCCCCTCTATAAACTGTTCCGTTGTCCTGGGGGGAGGAGTGGGTGCGTGTTACATTGCTTCGCTCTTCGTGTATGCGGTGCGTCAGGGATGGCTCCTCATTGGAATTTTGGCATTCATCACGATTATGATTGCGGCGTTCAATCTCGTGATTCGACAATCGGAGGAAGCGATGACCTCCGCGCGTCGTACGGTGCAGGGTGTTGTCCTTGGACTCTTCCTCGTTTTTACATCGGAGCGATTTGTGGATGCGCTCTACGGCGGAGGGGCGATTGCCCCGGGAGAGGTCTTCAGTTCGCCCGGCAATGTTTCGGTGGGAGCATTCATCATTAGCGAAGAAGTTCTCGGTATCGTCCGTTGGGGCGAAACTCTTGTGGCGATCGTCGCAATCGGTCTCCTTGTCGTACAGGGTGTTTCGGTACTCATGAGCTTTGGGAGCGAACAGACGATCCAGAAAGCGTACAAGGCAGTCACCTCTACAGCTCTGGGGCTTCTTCTGCTCGTTTTCGATCGTTCCATTGCGGCAATCTTTGGCTACAACCAACTTGCAGCGTTCCCCGGTGCACCGGATGCCACGATCTTCATCGTGGAAGTCTTTGGGCTCGTGCGCCTCGTTCTCGGTTTCATCGGGATTGTTGCCCTTGCGGTTATTATCTACGCGGGAATTTTGATGCTCACGAATTTTGGGAATGAGGAACTTGTGACGAAAGCAAAAACAATCATTTTGAATACGGTGATTGGTATTGTCCTCATTGTGATGGCATTCGTGCTAGTGAACTTTGTGATTCTGGGTCTCACGTAAAAAAACAAGGCTCATGCGCGTAACTTCCATACGACTTCCTTTGTCTCCGCTACATCGTGGGCTCGAATAATCGAAGCACCATGCTTGAGTGCGATTTCTGTCGCCTTCAGTGTGAGTGGGAGTCTCTCCGCTGCGA